>ERZ1292633.1857-Hain-H41-02um-R1-1857-length-22235-cov-6_pt1 | contig 22235 bp, 9 predicted proteins | sample MGYA00564406_ERZ1292633 | MGnify/ENA primary metagenome ERZ1292633 (study PRJEB36523, sample SAMEA6512639) | groundwater metagenome | collected 2019-01-08 | study: AquaDiva: Metagenomics assemblies of 32 groundwater samples
CTTCCCCTCTATTTCGGATTCGAGTTAATCGCGAAGACGAAATCAAGCAAAAAAACATTGCGCTGGGTTGTCACAACGCCAACTAGGGGAATACGTGTGTGTGCCGTTTGAAGAAAATGTACTCGGTCAACATCAAAGACAAATCCGGTTTCGTGCAACACGTCGTTGTGCATAGCGACGCCGTAGTCCCGCCTCCCAACGACGACTCGCGCACGAATCTTACCTTCGAGGACGTCATCAAGGAAACGGCCGTGTGCGTACCCGGAGACATGATCGTCGTGATCGATCATGCCGGCGGCAGCTCCTCCACCGGCGCGGCACATCATCGTGTGGGCAGCAACGAGCATGTTTTCGTGGGTTCCGTGTTTTCTATTGAACGGCACGGTGGTCGCAGGACCGCTTCCTGGTACTCCGAAATTATGCTAGTCGCCCCGCTGATCGGTGTGGATGGTTCGCCTTGCCGCGCGTTTGAGGCCGCCGTCGTACTAACCGACCATCAAGAACGCGTGAATTTGATTCGCTTGGTGCCGAAGGGCTGTGCCGTCGATATGCACGAGGAGGACTACGACCCGCCTGCGTCTCCCATGGCGTCGAGCGCCGCCGCCGAGAGTATCATGTCGCCGCGAAAAACACGCATGGCACAAGCATTTCACAATCGCAACGCCGACCATGCTTGAGCTCGTCAGATGCTGCGACGCTGTTTGCTTCAAAACCAAAAGGATATCGCGCGATAACGAGTTTTTCCGCGTCCACCAGTCGCGGCCACTATAGTTCACAAGGGGCACGCCACTTGCGGCGTCATTGTCACCCAAACATGATTCTGTTCCCGCGTAACTGTAATTCCCTCTAATAATAGGTGCATCACAAGAAACAAAAAATGGCGGCCGCTCACGATCGCAAAGAACTGGCCGCGCTCGCTGGATTGCAGCGTTTGGCGAGTCGAAATGGCGTCAGACCACATTCGCGGACATCCGCTCCGGTGCGTGCGGTTCCGGCTGATGTTGTGAATGCCGAAGCAATCAATTCACGGGCCTCGACGCCCATGGGTCAAGTACGATTTCAGTCTCAGGAGGAAGTAGCCGGCCAAGACGACGTTTCCACGCGCCCGATCGCATCGCAAACGCCTTCTCTCACACGTCGTGGTACGTCCACCGCGGAAAGTCACCAGCGCCTTTGGTCGCGTGGCAGTGTCGGGTTCACAGCGTCCTTTTCGTCCTCGCGAGACTTTGCTGCAGTCAGCGACGACGACGCTGCGATTCAAACGGTGACCCGAGTGTTGCGCGACGAGTCCTCCGATGAGAAGGACCTGAGTTTGATCGTCATCAATAACCGCAGTGCGCCAGCCATTCTGCAGCTCATTGGCCGATGGGGCGGGATTCGTTGTCTCAATCTGCAAGGCGCCGTGGTGCCACTTGCGAGTGTCCACGAGCTCGTACGTGCCATCGAGCGCAACCCAACACCGATCGTTGAAGTTTGGTACGACGGGGCGTCGTTCGCCAGCATTTCGAACGGAATCTTTGCGAGACGCATCGACGAAATCTGTCAGCGGAATCGAAACTTTGTCCGTGAACGCGAGTTGGCCCGTGCACGGGATGCAGTAGAGCTGGCGGAGCAACTCGCCTTCAGCGATCTTCGCGGGTTGGCTCAGGCGTTGCTTGACGATGTGGAGCGCGATGCCGTGCTCATTCAGGAGGTTGAACGCAAAACGTGGCGCCAGATTTGCCTGAGTCGCAAAGATTCTAAGAAGCGAGCGTACGCCAAGGAATTCCAGCGCCAAATTCGAGCTGCCGTTCATGCGCAATTATCCGTCGTCGAAGTTGAAGAAGCCGATGCTCGAGAGAGCACGATTTGTGCCGAGGCGACGGAGTCATCGCAGCTATTTCTCACCTTCGCGATGGACTCGATGAGGGCCCTCGCCAATCAGGAGGAGTCGGACCGACTGTCGCTTCGCTCCCGGCGCTTCACGTCGCTCCATTCAGTGGCGGCGGCACAAGCGGCGCATGCGGCACAAAAGACGCTGCGCCTCGCCGAGCTTGCCCTCGCGGAGCGCCGGTCCCGGGAAAATATTTCGACCGAACAAATACACTGTCGATGCAGCATCATCGCCGATTTGGATCATCAAAGCTCTCAACTGCGGCATGCGGCTTCAATTCAGCGTGCGAAGGCCGAAGATGAGAAGCGCCGCGCACTGCAGCGTGCCATCGATGACTTTGAAAATCTGGAGCGGCTGCGAGAACGAGAGAAGCTTAAGGCGGTTTCCAAACAAGAGCACGTGCACCGGCACTTGAGCGGGGCCCAGCGAGAGGAGGGCAGACGTCGCCAACAGATAGAGACCGCCGAACGGAACATCGCAGGCGCATTGTCGACGATTCGACTCGAGTTATCTCAGTTCGCGAAAAAGGTCGAGCGCCTGAGTCGTGTCTACCGCCTTTTTGCCAATCACATGACGGTGTCGCCGATGCTCCACGTCGGGGTGGTCGAAGATGCCCCCATCCTGCGTGTCTACCAAGGGCAGCACGATCCGACCGCCACCGTGATACCGAAGCCCGAGCCGATCGTGCTGTTGACGCCGCAGGGGGGCGTCGTCGCATCCGACGACGGCTCTCAGGAATTGTTTGGGGCCAGCGCCAACTCGGCGCGTGCGGCTGCATCGCTGGCTTCCAGTGGTCGGCACCCCATGAGGCATTTCGTGTCCGTCAACCTCACGATGGGAAAATTTTGGCTCCTGCGGGCAAGATTGCTGCGCGAAGAGCTGCAAGAGGCAGCGACGCAAGCACGCGACGGGCAACGCCGAGCCTCCGATGCAGTCAACCCATTGATCGTCATGTGCGCCGCGGAATACCGGGGTGTCCTGGGCGAGGACCCCGACAGCAACGACGCGGACAGTCCGTTTGTACTCGATGGCGTGCCAATGGGCAGGGAACAGAGCATCGCGCTTCCACACGCCGAGCGCAACGCGCGCAAAAGGTCGACGGCGATCGTGACACCCCTATGTGGGCCGTTTACCGCGGACGATAGCGCGAGAGCGGTCGCGGCAATCACCGCCTCTCCGGCGGCACCTTTTTCACTCGAAAGACGGTCGATGGTGGCTTCGTCTCGCAAAGTGCTACCAACGCGATCGCGGCTTTCGTCGTTGCGATCTCGGTCGTTCGCGGATCTCGACTTCGCGGTCACCTGGTGTCGCGACACGGCCATGCGCATTCGCGCTCCTCTCGGCGAGGCTTGGCGCGCCGCCGTCGATGTGGCTCGGACCGCGAGCTTGGAAGACGTCAGCCATCGCAAAACGACGCTCTGCGGTGGCTCGCTGCTCGTCAGCGTGTCGGATGACCGACATGCTCCGCGCATCGCTCTCGTCTACACGGGTTCTCTTGTGTGCCGAGGAAACGGTACCAATGCGGTCGAAATTGCGTTTCCGCCGGTGCTCGACATGTCCATCAAAGACTTCGAAACCGCCTTGTCGCTGGTTGGCGTCCGTTGTGTCGGCTCGGAACTCGAATGCGACGCCATTGTGAATCTTTCCGTCGCGCTGCATTTGCGATGCTTCAAGTGGAAGTCGTCGCGTCACACTCAAATGGGCAATTGCAGCGACATGGCCTGCGGCCACGCCGTATCGCACCATCGCTCTCACGACCAACGGTCCGTCATGCTGACAGGGCCCTCCACCTGCGAGCAATGTTTAGCCGCGGCGCGAACGGCTTGCTGGATGGTTCTCGTCCCAACACCCGCGACCATTAGCCAGGTGGTCCGCATTCCAGTGGTCGTGTGCCCGGCCGTGCTGTGCAAAGGAAGCGGCGTTTTAGAAGTGACGCTGCCGTGCAACGCGCGGCACCCGGCACCGATCGCGTTGCTAGAGTGTCTGCGCGTCGCACTGCCCCGTGGCGTATTGAGGCCGCAGATGCTGAACGGTTCACCGCCGCGCAGTCGATCTGACAGTGGCGCCGATGCGCTAAAATTGACCTTTGACGAGCTGTTGTCCACATCGACAAACGGCAGCGGCCAACGCCGGTTCCCGCCGGACTTTGAAGTTACGTTTTTAGCAAACAAGTGGCTTGCGTCTGAAGACACATTGGAGCCCGTGTCGGGCACGTACATCGTCGGGCACGAGGAAACGGCGGAAGGGCCGCTGCACGCATGGACGTCTCTGCCTTGCGCAAGAGATACCGACGAGCCCCCGCGAATCACGGCCGTACCTCGTCGTGTCGTGGTCTTGTCAAGCGAGTGCGCTATCATGGTCGACGGTGCCCAGGTGGGCACGTTCACAAAGGGCGCGTCGCTCGCAGGCGCGTCCGCTGCTTCAGACGTACTGACCGTGAGGTTCCGACGAGTTCCGCAGAGGGCTTCGCTTGCACACGGCGGCGCTCCGCGAGAAGAGGATCCCGCGGCCGCGGAATGCCCTCAGAGCGATGTGGCGGCGGTACTAGCGTCCATTCGATACCGCAACCACTCGTTCGATCCCACGAGGGGCAAACGGCAGCTGCAACTGTGCTTCAACGCTCCTGCCTTCGGGTTGCGCCCCCACGTGCATCACTTCATCATCCACGCCGACGTGTTTTTAGAAGACGCACCGTGCTATTGGGTCGTCCCGAAGCCTTCGTTCCCGTACCGCGTCCGCTACGCAGAGCGTTCAGGTGACGATGGCGCCCTGGACAACGACACGACGACCGCTGACATGACAGCGCAGCGACGCGAGGAGCCGGGTGAAACCGCCGTGGCGCACAGCGTTATTGACGCCGCGCTACTCCGCAAAGCGCGCAGCGACGTGAAGCAACGCGCCGCATCGTGCCTACGTGGACCGTTGTCTGCACTGGCGCCCAATCGACTGCTTTTCGCGAAGGACATCGCCTTGTACGACCAGGACACGGTTTTTTTCGTAGGCGGCTATCTGATCGTCAAGTTGAAATCATTGCACTCACGCGATCCTGAGACGGTACTTTCCTTCCTTCGCGGTGGCCTGTTCACGGTTTCCAACAAGTCCACCTCGGCGGGCGTGCGGGTCGTTTGGGACCGCCCGATGGCAGATGGGCCAGTGCCCGAAAAGCTTACCGGTGCAGTGTTCTGCGACGGGGACCGTATTGCGAAGGTCCGCTCCGTGGTGTTGTCACGAACATGGGGGAATGAACCGGTCCCCGACGACAGCACAACTGAGGGGGATGACGTCATCATGCCGGACGACGCTACAACGCATCGACAACGAAACGTCTGCGCACCGCATCATGTGCGATTTTCAGAGTTATACTTTGAGTTTGCCGAGGACGGTGTTTGTACCGTGCCGACGGTGCAGCAGCTGCTCAACAGTTTGGCATTTGACATGCGGGACGTTGTGACCGCGACAAAAAAACCATCGACCTCATCGACGCCGCACGAGGGGGGTCACAAGTTCAGCGTCTGCCTGACGCTGCGACTGGGCGCCACGTGCGACAAGCACGACATCGACGGGAATGAAATCGTACCTGACTGTCAAAACGAAGAACTGACGACGGAGATCGTGATCGACGAGCAACCCGGGTCGCTGTCGTTCTCTCAACTGAGCACCGTAAGACGCGGCAACGATGCCGGCGATGCGGAGGAACCTTCGACGGCGGGGAGCAGGAAGAAGGTGCCCAACGTTTTCCATTATCTTGAAAACAGCGGGCCCCAACCCATTTTCAGCGGCGAGGATGCGATCCGTTTCGACGTCGAGGAAAAAGCGTTTTGCGGTGGGTCGCTCACGGTGAGTATTTCTGACGGCGCCGATGATGCCGACGCTTTCTCGATCGACTTGCCACTCGCATCTGTTCCAGATGTCACCTCGTCTGATGCGTCCTCCCTCAGTTTGCGTACGTCGGACTCCATGGTGGGTCTTCCTTTCAGTGTCCGGTGGCAAACCCCACATCTCACAGATCGGAAGAACGGCCCCATTGGAGCAAGCAGCAGCGGCCAGCTGAAGCCGTTCGTCAGCAAAGTCATCTCGTCGCTCGCGAAGGATTCGTCGACAGACACACAGCGCCAGCGACACATTCATGAGCGGCTGCACGGGACGTTTTCACTGCTTTTGGACAAGTCAATTCTGACGTGGCTTGCGAGTGGCGTTGGAAGTGGCAACGTGGGCTCGCCCACGGCGCTGCTGTTTGATGACCACACGGCGAGTTCACCTTCCACGTTCGCGCGCAAAGGGCTCTCGATTGCAAACGATGGAGTGGATCGACGAATGGCGGATTCCGCATCGCGATTGATATTGACCGACGCCATCGATCCGGAGCCACCGCAACGGTCGGCAGTCAATCCTTCTGCATCTGAACCGTTGCCGCAGTCATTGGGCGACGTTATCAACGGGGCCGGCGAAGCGATTGCGACCGTGACGATCGCCGCGTCCAGCGCAATGCTCGCAAGCCCGTTTTTGTCCTTCACGTTTGACCGCGAAGCCGTCGTCGCGATGGAAGACTTGCAGCGGCTGCTGGCGTGTGTCTGTTATTCGAACCGGAGTCGAAATCCTCAGATTTTGCGGAAGCACATTCAGGTCGATTTCGATCATCCGTTGGAACGCATGTCATCCGCGCAGCAAACGGTGGCGATCACGCCGGTCGATGATGTGACCGAAATTGATCCTGGCCGCCGCGCGTTGCGGCTGCGCATGGGAACAGTCGCGGCAGCGACCGTACTGCAACCGCCAGCGCCTCCGGTGTCACGATCCGCGAAAACAGAAATTCCCCGGTTGCACCGGCGAAGTAGCATCCGAGCCCCGCAGTCTCGGCAGGTGGCCCCATTCGCGTCGGAGAGCTTGTTCCCGGTCGACATTGCCCGGTTGTATGACCCTGACACGGAGTTCTGGGACGGCGGACTTATCGCGGCGTACTGCCGTCACGACTTCCACCCGAACGAAACGTCCAACGGGGGTGCCATCGCAGCCACGGCGCCCGTGGCAGCCGCCAGCGCGGCGGCCGCCACAGGGACCGGCGCCGATGCCGCCGTGCCGGTGGCGGTGAAACTCGGCAACAGCGCGCTGGAAGATGTCGTTATGATGAAGTGGGCGACGTTATCGCAGCAACGGCCGACGAAGCCGGCAGCCGCGGCCAGCCAAAGCCGTCGCGGCAGCACGGCGACGCTTGCGACATCCACGGGCGCCGCAAAACTGCCTGATGTCGCAGGAGGGGAGGTTGCCGCCGAAGTCTTCTTTGACACTGACGACCTTGGATCCAGCGGCGTGTCGACAGCACTCGACGCGGCAAGACGGTTTCTCGAGTCCAGGGAAACGCCGTTCCGCCGTCGCGAGCGGCAAACGGATCATGATGACCGTTGCCCGCCGCCGCCCGGTGACGAGGCGGTCGATCAGTTGGGGGCGATGTGCTGTCGGATTGTCGACACTACGTTTTCATGTGACACCAACCAGCTGCCCGAAAGGGGCACTTCGCCGACGAAGGCAAAGGATGCTCCGGTGCCACGGGTCGATTACTCGTTAGCCCCGTCAGTGCTTGCTGGTGACCATCCGCAGGGTTCATTTTCCTCGTTGTTGCATTCTCCGCGGCCACAACGCGCCGCGAGCTCCCCGCGTGTTAACCATTCATCGCCGACCGTCGCCATCGACGCGCTGGCAACGTTGTCCCTACTCGACGAGTCGGAAACGCTCGTCGCGGACCGCATCGGCGTTCTGGTGTCGCTCCTTCGGAAGCGGCCCCTCGACGGCCCCGGTGGTTCTATCGCGGTGGAACGTGCCGTGTTAGTGTTTCTATCCGATCCGACGAAACCGTCCGAAGCGGGCGACGATGTTGACGTGAATGAGCGTAGGCGGTTTGTCACAGCTCCGATGGTGTCCCGGCTGCTCGCGTGTGTGCGCATGCAAGTGGCGGCCCCACTGCCGCTGGTGGCCACCATGCCGCTCGACGCCACGTCGGTGACGTCGCCTAACGTGACGCCGCAGTGGTTGGCGGCGTACGCGCGGTACCTTTGCGTTGTCGCCGCGCCGGTGTTCACGTCGCTCCGAGTTCATATCGCTGTCTGCGATGCGCAAAACCCGATCCCGGGACGAGCAAGCCTCGACCTGCTGCTGCCTCCACCCTTGGTCGCAGTACCGAAGGTGCAACCCTCCGCGGGGCAGGAGAACGCCGCTGTTGCACTTCGGAGGCCCGCAACGCCGTCGGCGGTGGCCCCGTATGGCCTGCCAACCCACATGATCCAGGACACGCCGATGTACACCGCTGTGTTCACATCCCGGCACTTGCAAACGCAACTGCAAGAGCCACTCTTCCCCAGTTGTTTTTTTGGTCTGTCGACGGAACGCGAAAGGTTTTGCGGAGTGATTGACATCTTCTTCGTCTTCACGCCAACCTTCAGCGTCAAGGACACCATCACACTGAAACTCGGCCCTCCGCTCGCGCGAGGGCACGACGGTCAAATTCAATTGGGGCGCGACGCGATCGCGAAACTGGCGTTCTCAACCAACGCACACCTTCGATTGGAGTGCCGAGGGGACAAAGAACACCGCGGGGCGACGCGGTCTCGTCTGAGTTCGTTACTGCAGTGTGTGCACTTCGGACTGACGTTGAAGGACGTCAAGGATCGAGAGGGACTCGAGCCTGGTGATCGCATCGTGTGCATTGAAATCCGCGAGACCGCGTGGCAGGAACGGGTGTTCGCGGGATATGTGAAAGTGACCGTTGACTTGTAGAGAGTGAGAGTATCGGTTTCTGTGTTGGCGTTCGGTTTTTGTCCAATTGTTCGAACGCAAAAAACGCACAATACTGCTTTGACAGGAGTACATTGTGACATTGAGAGGGTCGCAGTGCTGATTCAGTAGAATATTTGTAGTGTGTTTGCCTTGCGCAATGTCCCGTCGCGGAGGCGGCACGCTGACCCGGGTGTGTCTTTTCGTCGCATGTGTCGCCGCTGTTGTTTTCGTCGCGCTGCATGTCTGGCTGGACATCGTCGCCACGACACCCGCGATGTCCATTGTAGTGTCGCGAATGGCGACGGCAGTTGCTCGCGGTACCTCGAATGGAGCTGGACGCCCGCCTCCGTCAACTTGGCTGCCACCGTCGACTTGCGACATTTTTTGGCCAAGTCCCACGCTCTGTCGCGAACGCGGGGTCGTCTGGCCCGTAACGATGAGGCTTGGACGTCGCGATAACCGATCAAGGTGGAACAAAACGCTTGCGATTTTCCCGGCCAAGGGGATTCACAACACGGACATGGGGCCCCTTGATGACAATGGGGCGCTGGCGAACGTGGCTCGACTGGCAAGTGCGGACCTCGTGTTTGCCGACAGCGTCGTTGAGGTTTCGAATGGGGCCAATGTAACCGATGGTCGTGAGGATAAACCAAAGTCGTGGGCTGAAATTCGTCGCGTCATTTTGGAAAAGGTTGGTGTGTCTTCCACGGATTCCCAGGTGGTGCTCGTCGACGTTATGGGCTTGAACGCTACAGAAGGCGAACAACCTTTTACTTGGTTTTCCACGAAGGTCGACCTGTCGTCGTCAAGCTGCAAGCAACCCGGTGGCGCTTGGCGGGCCACCCTTTGCCACCCTCGTTCGGTCACCCCGGAAGCTCTGCTTAACGCAGTTAGCGACGCGGTGACATTCGACCAGCAGCGAGCCGCTGCCGCACGGTCTTTTGCCTTTCCACGGCCTCCTCATCGTCCTAATGCCACCTTGGGTATGCCAGCTGCCAGCGGCAGAGCGTCCGGGAACAACGCTTCGAAAGCGCTCTTTGCCGCGCTGATGAGTTGGCACGGTCGTTCGAGCATGTGGCAGGCAGCTGTTGTTCCATCCAGTGTCAGGCAGAGTCGCAGTGCGAGGGCTTTGCTTGCGCAGAGCTTTTTCGATTTTCCGGTGCCGTCGCGTCGCCCACGGGTGACCATGCCGAGCGTCCTTCATTACTTGCGCTACGTGATGAACTACACACAGGTACGACCCTGGCGACTGGTGGCCGTCGTCCGCCTCAATGAAGAGGAGGATCGAAGCCATGCGTCTCCGTCGTCATCTTCATCGTCATTGAGTGCCGTCAACTCGTGGCTGAGGCAAAGCGACGATCCCCCCTTGGGCGGAAGCAATCACTCGTCGCCGACGCCACCGCGCGAGGCGTTGCATTTGACCATGACACTCGTGGCGCTGGCGAACATCTCAATGAGCGTGTCGCGTGGTGTGCCGCGGGCAAAAAATGATTACAACCTGAGCACCGCGCGGTTTCTGGTTCCGAGTTCGGTTTTCATCGTGCGCCAAGCCGTCACGGACGTTTGGCAACTGCGCGAGGAGGGTCATACTTCTGGTGCGTCGTCGTGCTCTTACCCACCCGCGATGACGGTGTGCCTTCCCGAGATGCAGCTGGTGCTGGTTCGTAACATCACGCAGGTCACGCGACGGCGGCCTCGAACGACGTTGCCGTCCGCTTCGCCTGTGGGCACGGCTCCCCCTCCTCCTCGCGCCGTGCTGCGCCTCGTGATGGCGACCCCGATGGACCAAGCGCTGCTCCGGGCTCAGCGCGTGTTCTTCCGTCTGCTCACGGTGGATGAAGGGCCAACTTGTCAAATCGCCACTGCCGGGAGAAGTGTTTCGCTGCGAACCTTCGGCGGTCGCAACGACACCGGCGACGGGGCGTGGACACTTTGTTGGCCATTGCCGTCGGTCGACGCGGTGCTGGATGAGGGCGCCATTGGTGTCGGCTCCGCTGCCATTCGGCGGCCGTTGGGTTTCTCATTTGGCAATGACGACGACTTCTCCTTTGAAGACGACTTGGCCAACGCCACGCGCAATGGGGTCGTGATGAACACGTTTGACCCCAGTGTCGCCTGGGCGCAAGCGGAGGAAGCTGCGGCGTTGAAGCGGGGCCCGGGCGTGATTCGCTACCGCCGCCGGGGCGTGTCGAGCGTGGCGTTTCCATTGGGTGTCGCGGCAGTCTCGGAAGATCGCCGCAGGGGAGTCGCCATGAGGTCCCGGCAGCAGCAAACGTGGCGCGTCCGATCCTTGGCAGATGCCTTTCGGCTCGCGGACGCGGTCGAGGAACGCTTTTCGGGCGCCACTATTTCGCGAAATGTGACGCTCGATCCCCTTTCGGAGGAGCTCGTCACGAACGGGTCGTCGCTTCCACCCACCGCCGCCGCGAGGGCAGCTCCGTCCGACGAGTCAGTCACTTCGGTGATCCCGAGGTGCACCGCCATCATTAAGTTGGACGTGGAGGGATTCGAGTGGGAGATTTTGAGCTCCCTGGCCTTCGACGTCAAAGGGCCAGTCCCGAATGCAAGCAAGCGACGTCATGCCCCGGCACGAACGATGGCGGGGAGCGCGCTCAACCGCCTGTTCCACAGCCACCGTGACGACGCGCCGCGTCGGGTCGGCGAGCGCATCGTCCGGCAGCTCAATCAGCGCCGGTGCTTCGAGCAGTTGTTGGTGGAGGTTCACCTGTGGCCGCATCGCCTGCCGTCTAGTCTTCTGTGGAATGTGACCACGGCCACCACCTCTCGAACCGATGGCGACGTGGTCGCGTTCGAGCGCGCCGTGCAGAGCTATTTGTCCACCATGTACCCCGTGGCGGAGCTTGCCACCCCGTCGCCACCTCAGCAGGGGCCGTACACAGCCGACTTTCCTTGGGGCAAGTCGCTGACCACCGATGCGGCAGGGCAACTGCGGACGCTCCGTGCGTGGTCGCACATCCTCTACTGGCTGCGGCGGTCCTTTTCCCTCGTCCATGTTCACGAGAACACGAGAGGCAGCATCCTACGATTGCCGCTCCCCATGCGGTGTTGTTACGAACTCTCATTTATTCGGAAACCGTAACGCTTGAGCTAGGATGGTGATGCTTCAGCGGACCAATCGCACAAACTGGGGGGTCAGTGGGCGACAATCATGATGGTTCCAAAACGGCGGATTGGACAAGTACCGTACCAACAAAAGAAGGCTTCTCTCCCAATCCAATCCACTCACTGTTCCGACTTCCGTTGACTTATGTCGCGACGACACGGCAGCACATTGACCCCGCCGCCCGCGCCAGCAACCGCCACGGAGCAATCGCGAGCCATGATCGATGCCCTCTCATCAGGAAGCTACGAGTGCCTCATTTGCACTGAGAAAATCCGACATGCCGTTGCCACTTGGCAATGCTCGAAGTGCTTTCAGGTCCTTCACCTATTTTGCGCAAAGAAGTGGGGTTCCGCGCAGTCTACTCAGACCGGCGACGGTGGTGGGGCCGCGCGCCCTCCGCCGTCGGTGACGGCCGGGTCCAGTTTTTCCGCCTTTCGCTGCCCGCATTGCCAGTCCTCTCACGCAAGGCCACCGCATGAGTATGTTTGCTTTTGCGGAAAATCGAAGGACCCGCCGCTAACCGCTTACTTGACCCCTCATTCGTGCGGCGAGCTGTGCGGTCGAAAGCGCTGGATGTCCGGATGTCCGCATTCGTGCTCCCTGCCGTGTCACCCAGGGCCCTGCCCACCGTGCTCCCATCAGTCGCCCGCGATGCCATGCCCATGTGGACGGTCGACGTACCGTTTCCCCTGCGGGACGGCCGACCCGCGAAAAACATGTGATGCCGCATGTGGAAAATCGCTGAGTTGCGGAAAGCACCGCTGCGAAAGACCGTGCCACTACGGGCCCTGCGCGCCGTGCGAGCACGAGCAGCCCGTGCTTTGTCGATGCGGAAAACACACGAGAACGATGCCGTGCGGATCTCAGGCCTTCGACTGCGGCGTTCCCTGTGGCCGTACACTATCGTGCGGAAAGCACACGTGCACCGTTGACTGCCACGGTGGTGATTGCCCGCGATGCGACCTCGACCCAAGCGTTGTCCGCACGTGCCCGTGCGGCAAAGTACCCGTTGCCCCAGATGCGCGTAGAAGCTGCGAGGATCCCATTCCCACGTGTTCGGCAAAGTGCCACAAGGCCCTCCGATGCGGCCGGCACATGTGCCAAGAGCCATGCCACGTAGAGGAATGCCCGCCATGTTCATCGAAGGTGGACGTCACGTGCCCTTGCGGTCAAACGGCGAAGAAGGTGCCCTGCCGTCAAGCCGACGCCTTCCGCTGCGATCGGCGCTGCCGCGCAAAGCTGTCGTGCGGTCGCCATGAGTGCGAGTCGACGTGCTGTGGTTTCCGCCGCGTCGCGACACCAGAGGCATCGACGCATCACACGTGCACGAGGGATTGTGGCAGGGCTCTTCCTTGCGGTCACAAGTGCTCCGACCGTTGCCACGTTGGCCCTTGCCGACCGTGTGTCTACCTCGTCACGGAGGAGCTCTACTGTCGTTGCGGAAGTGAAATGCTAATGCCGCCTCAACCGTGCGCGACGCCTCCGCCGGAATGCAACCGGAAGTGTAGTGTGACGTCACCCTGTGGACACGAGCTGCCCGACCACCGGTGCCACTACGGGCCGTGCCCGCCCTGCATGAATACGGTCGAGCGCAAGTGCGACGGGGGCCACGGCGACGTGCTAGCGTTGTGCAGTGCGACCGGGGTGTCATGTGGCAAGGTGTGTGGAAAAAGGCTTGCTTGCGGGCATTCGTGTCCCAGGAAATGCCATGGAGGAGACTGCGACAAGATCGTCACCGACGCCGGTGCGGTCAAATCCCTGCCGTGTGAACAGCGATGCGGTCGTCGGCTTGCCTGCGGGCATGGCTGTTCGTCCAAGTGCCACGGGGCGTTGGCGCCGGACGCCGTGCCGTCGCAGGAGGCCGCCGCCGCCCCGCCCCCGCCCCCGCCCAAGTCGAAACCGTGTCCACCTTGTGGGGAGTCGGTCGCAGTACCGTGCGAATGTGGCATTTCATCCATCGACATGCCGTGTAAGCAGTATGACGCGCTCGTGCGGAAAGCGGCTGAGGACAAAGCAGCCGCCATCGTCTCCGCTCCGGCTGCGGCTGCGAACGCCGAGGAAGGAACGGAGCTATCGGCTGCGGCCCCGCCGCCGTCGGTGGCGGACTCCTCGGCAGCGGTATCCACGAGGATCACCACTCGCTGCCGCGACGACTGCTTCTACAATCGGCGGCTGCAGGCGCTGGCGTCGAGGACCGGCAAGCATCATTACATGGCGCCGCCGGCGACCGCATCATCGTCGCAGCCAATCGCGAAACGCGGAGGCATCGTGCTCACAGGGGCGAGTCTGCAGCGTCGCCACGCGGCGAACAATAGGGAGTCACCAAGCGGCGCCTCCGCTGCGCCGTCGCAACGGCCGTGTCAGTTTCATTTCATCTACTCGGTGAATTTGTTCGACTTCGCCCGCAGTGACAGCGAAGCCTTCTTTACGCTGGAGAAAATACTGTTCGACTTTCTTCGAAGTGGAGAGACGGAGCGCATGCTGCCGTCCATGTCACGTGAACGCCGAACCATCACACACCAACTGGCATATTATTTCAATGTGAAGTGCGATTCGCACGATCCGGAACCGGTGCGATCGTGTTACTTGCGCCGCACCGCGCAGTCATGTCTACCCCCAGTGCTGCTCAGCGAGCTATTGTACTCGCATCCGAGCCCGCAGGAATTCGGCCGCAGCATCTTCAGTGACCCACAGGCTGCTGCTTCGCAAGTGATCGTGTTTCACGTCGAGGGCGGAAGAGGTCTCACCGAGGGCATGATCTACGTCTGGCTGAGGCAGAAAGCCGGAAGTTTTGTCGTTCTGCCCTACCCCGCGCAGGATGGCGCCCTCGCCGCCGTCTTCATCTCCGCGGCGCATTGCAACGCCGCGTTCTCGCTGCTGCGACAGAGCGAGCAGGTATCCGCGGTGTTCCGACGCTGCGGGGAAAATCCCCCGCCGAAGTCGGGCGCGGAGGGCGAAGCCGTCGTGCCGGAGGCGCCCGAGGTGGTATCGAGGGTCGCACCCTCAGTAGCCGTGTCGCGCGTTCCCGGTGGATGGGCAGCGATGCTGAAAACGTCGAACGGCGCCGGGAGGTCCACAACCGCTCGTGCGCGACATGAGGACCCTGGGACGGTACCTCTGACAGAAAATCGCTTTTCTGTCTTGAAAAAGTAGCGCGCGCCGTGCAGCATTCAAGGAAAAGTGGTGGTTTTTGCGTCTCTCTGCGATGTTCATCGATCGTCATTGCGATGAGCTTTTGCTTTTTCTCTTTCGTTTGGATTGTGCCGTTTCTCTCTCTGCTCTCACGTGGTTAAATTCCCTTTTGGCACTAATCGCTAAATCACACCATCCCTGGCATCCCGAAAGCTGTCGTGCTCGTGGGGGTCGAACTCGTTTCTGTTTTTTGGCTTTTTTTTCTACCCCAGCCCCCGACATTTGGACTGTGTCGCAAAACGAGAGAGTCTTGAACTTGACAACAGACTCACCATCGCGAGAACCACAAGTTGAAGGGGGTTCATCCGTAAGATCCCCCTGTGCAAATCGGAGAGGCAAATTACGTTCGAAAATGAGTCTTCGTCGAGAAGTCTCTACGGTGATTCCCAACCGCCCAATGACAAGTGGGGGCGCCGGGAGCAACTATCAGAAGAAGGTCCGGCGGGACGTGACATCCGCAGAACTGAGCAATTATCGACGACTGTTCAGCACCTTCGATGTGGATAACAGCGGCTACATTGAGTATCAGGAGTTGCAACTGCTGCTCCGTTGTCTGGGCATCTTCATCGACGACGACACAATGTGCGTGCTCAAAGAAGAGTTCGACGAAAACGGTGACGGCGTGTTGGACTTCGACGAATTCGTGACGCTCATGATTCGCTCGTCGGAGCTGAAACACAACCGGTTGGTGAGCGAAGAGGAGGAGCAAGCGCACATTACCGCCATCGCGACGACCCGCTTCGTAGGGGACTCACAGTGGCGGTGGGTATGGGACACGATGATCCTCTTCATCACATTGTACTACGTGATTCGAATCCCCATCGAGTGGATCTACGGCATTTCGATGGACACGGGCTCGGTCGCGGCCGAAGCCGTGATTACGACGCTCCTCGTCGCGGATTGTGTCGTCCATGGCAACACAACCTATCTCGATGACAACGGCCGCGCGGTCACCGACGGGAAACTGGTCGCTCTTAACTATCTGCGGCACTGGTTTGTGTTGGACTTTCTGGGATCGTTTCCGTGGGACCTCGTCATCTGGGGCGCTTACGGTGGACGACCCGCCTTGATCTTTTTTTCAATCATGCGAGGATTAAGACTTCTCCGACTGACTCGAGCGTGGAACCTTTACAACAGCGAACGGGTGGGTGGGCTGCTGACGCCTGAGTACGTCTACTTTCACCTGCACGTGGTGCCCATCTTTCGCGCTGGGTTTCTCTTCATCCTCATCGTGCATTCGCTGACCATCGCCTGGATCGCGGTGCATGCCAAGGAAGGCTACTTGTACTCCGACGGCCTTTACCTCGTCCTGTACACGATCACAACGGTGGGCTACGGCGACGAAATAGTGCTCTCGATTAGAGGTCGACTGTTCCTGTGCGGCTTGTTCATCGTGGGTGCCCTCGTCAACGGCATCGTCATTTCACAAATGTCCGTGTTTCTCGCCAAAGCCGACATTGAAACCGAGCGGAAGGATAAGTTGCGCGAAACCTTGGCGGTCCTCAAGCACTTCAACATTCCACACGCCGTGCAGTCGGAAATTCTCTCGTTTCAGCAGCACACTCTCGAACACAATCTCGGCAGCAGCCACGAATCGCTAGTGGCCAGCTTGCCCACGAGCATTCAAGACTCTCTGGCGTTGTTCATGAAAATCAAGTACATCTCCATGGTGCCGATGTTCTCCACCGCGTCGCACGATTGCAAAATTGCGCTCGCCAATTCGCTCGTGAATATCGTTTTCAGGCCGCAAGAGTTCATCATCATTGCAGGAGAAACGGGAAAGGAAATGTACTTTTTGGGCCACGGAACAGCCGATGTCATTCATCCTCAGGGTAACTACCTCGCGACTCTGCGAAAGGGCAATTTCTTCGGAGAAATCGCCTTGATCGTTGAGGAAGCCAAGCGCACAGCATCCGTCAAGGCCCTGACGTACTGCGATATTTTCCGCCTCGAAAAGCAAGATTTTTCGGTCATTCTTCGAAAGTTTCCTGCCTTCAAGGATTCCGTACAGCAGCAAATGGAAGACCGTGTCAAACAATTTTTGGTGCAGAACGCCAACGCCATCGCCATCGTGCCGAAGCGGGTAAAGAAAGTGGCGCCTTTAGTGTCTGGCGGTCCCGCTCCGCCTTCGCCGACGCACGGAGATGCCTTAAGCAAGTCCCAGTCGAACACCACCCACGAAAGGCCGGAAAGCCCCGTGGGTCGCGGCACGTTCAAGCGCCGGCAGTCACGCGCGGACATCCAAATCGCCTTGAATGACTCACTCAAGGAAGCCGTCATTCAAACGGGCAAGATCGCCAAACGGCGAGAAGGAGGTCATACCAACCTATCCGAAGGTGGCGGACTCAGCGATGCGGGAGATGATCTGTTTGGCGACGAGGGCTTTGTGACGAGCATGCGGTTGGACAGCGCTCAGGCGCAAAGGATGAAGAAAGAGGCAAGGAATTTTCAAGATGGGTTGATCCGGACCACAAGCGCGGGAGATTTGAACCGCGTCACGTCTTGGAAATCAGGAGAAGCGCCGAGTCACGACGTCGTGACACGGCTCACCGAGCGCGTCGCTGAACTGGAGCTCCTCTCGCGTGCGAATGCCGGCCGGAACAGTGGAGTTGGCTTGCCTCCCGGCACGGTTTCTAGTTAAAAAAAATCCACGACCACCAATCACCCCACCCACTTATGATGTCTTTCTTCCTCTTCGGTTGCCAGTAGGTACCAGTTCGGATGTGCACCAAAACTTTTCTTCTTTTTTTCGCTACCACTGTCCAGGCGAAACGTAGTTCCGATTGTCGAAGAGTACGCAACGTGCCTCGCCTATCGATCGTTCCGTAGACCCTCTGTTTCCTCCCCCGTTTCATCTCCCCTCCGTTCTCGAGAATGACGAGTGACGAAGATTCAATTGGCACATTGATACGATGGAGATAAAACACGGCGGTCATCCTTTTTCCCTCTTCTCTCGAAGTATAGTATTACTTATTTTTTTCCCTTGCCGATGGCGGAACTCGGCGAACTGCTTGAACGAAAGATTGCGCCACCAAAGCCCGATACGTTGTACGACGCTTGCCGTCGCGGCGACGTCGGGCGACTGCAAGAATACTGCGGAAAGGGCGGCGTTGTCGATGATTTCGAGCCCCTAACGAAAATGACGCTAATGCATTCCGCGGCATTCGGCGGCAGTGCCGCGATCGTCGACATGCTCGTCGAGAAGGGTGCAAACGTGGACGCCGCCGACAACGATGGGTGGGCCCCGCTTCACTACGCTTGTCGGGCAGGTCACCCCCACGTTGTTCAGTCCCTCGTCACGGGCGGTGCCAACGTCAACGCGCGTAACGCATCGCGCTCGACGCCGCTGCATATTTGTGCGTGTGGAGACAGACCAGAGCACATGGCGTGTGCCGAATTGTTATTGCAACACGGCGCGTCTTGGAAGGTGAAAAACGTGGCAGAGATGATTCCTGAGCAAACCGCCGTTGCCAACAACAATGCAGAACTGGCGAAGGTCTTTCGTGACTGGGCCGCATCCAAAGCGCTTGTGGCGTAGGGATTCTTCTGTTCATTCCCCCGTCGCCCCAGAAGGGTTCGGATACATTTGCTTCGCATTGTTGTTGTTGTCTTCCCCCTCTCTCTCTCTTATTTGTGGTGTACCATTTGCTGATGCGTGCGACATCCAGGTGGCTGTGTCGCGTCACGGGTAACCTTCCTATCGTCTCCTCGGGCTCGTCTTCGTCTGTCACGCCGCCGTCGTCCCCTGGTGATCATGGCGGCCGCTTGGACGTGATCCCTTCGCTTGTCAATCCTGCGGCCGCGTCCGCGGTGGCGTCAAGCCGCATTCCACCAGTAGTTATTAACAGCGGCTTCGGCGTTGGCGACCGAACACCGATCGCGCTCGCGATGAAAGCTGAGGAAAGGCGACTCGCTCGGATCGAAAAGCACTTGGAAAATCTCCTTGTGTTCCAAGGTGGTGCCATGGCGGACAAAGACACACTCGGCCACTTCATGATCATGCGGGACTTCGTGCACTACTCCTTGTACCACAACAAGTGGGGATACTATCCGAAACTTAATCAAAAGTACCGCGAGTTAATGACGATCGGATTCTTCGACCCCATTCCATTCGGAAATTTGATTAACCGACAGGATTACGAAATCTATGTAGGAAAAGTCTCCGACATGACGCCGACCTTCGCCACTCCCCCTGCGTTGTTCCAGCCATACTATGGGTGGGTGCTTGCCGAGTACTTCATCACCGTGATGAGAAGCAAGTTCGATCCACGGGAGCCTTTGGTCATCTACGACATCGGCGCCGGGAGCGCTCACCTGGCCATGTCGGTGCTGGATTTTCTCGCCGAGCACTACCCAGAGGTTTACGCGCACTGCGAGTACCACCTGATCGAAATGAGTTCGGTGATGATTCCGATTCAACGAAAGAAGCTCATCCACCACTATCATCATGTTCACATTCACCACATTTCGATCCACAATTGGCGGACGTTAGAGCCTCGGAGGTGCTTTTTCATCGGCATCGAGTTATTGTCCAACATGCCCCACGACTGTGTGACGTGGACCGTGGATGGGTCGACTCACGAGCAGTGGGTCGTTTTCACGGAAAAGGACAACCTGGGCTCCGGCACGGAACGGTATAAACGTCTCGAGGACCCAATCATCCTGCGATATCTGAAATACAGCGACTGGATGAAAGAAGAGTCCTTTCACGCCTTAAAGGTGCTGTGCCGCACGGACGGCCAATCCAACATCGACCCTCCAACTTGGAAGTCGGTGGAGCCGACGATCTACGATCCGTTCCATGTGATCGTCACCAAGGGCATTCAGGTGCACAACCCGTGGCGCATGGCGTGGCTGCCGGTGGCCCAAATGCTGATGTTCGAAGTCATGGCTCAGTACTTTCCCAGGCACCACGCGTATTTCGCCGATTGGTCCAACGTGCAGTGTCCGATCATGGGCATCAACGGCCCGGTCGTCCAGTCCAAGGTGCGCGTCGCGAAGGATATTTATCTCCGACGGGTCACGGACCACCTGCTAACCAATGGAGGGATGGTCGATGTGTGCTTTCCAACCGACTTCGAGATGATGACAACCGTTTATAAAGCCATCTGCGGAACGGAGAAGGAAGTGACCAACATGCCGCATCCTGTCTTCTGGAAGACGTTTGGGGGTGATAAGACCTCCATTTTCACGACGAAAAGCGGTTTCAATCCACTCCTGGAAGACTTTGAACCGTTTACGGTGTTCGCGACCCATCACCCCGCGGAACTTTGAAGAGACGCCCCAAGACACACACAAGCTGCAGAAATGGCACTCGCCCGCGCTTTTGCCAGGTGGTGTGTTTTCTTGTGCGTCGGTCACCGCAAGTCCCCTCTTTCCGCACCCTTCAGTCTTAATGCACATTTTCAACGGTTCTGGACGCGGCTAGACCGCAACGGCCCGGGTGCACAAAGTCAACGTTCACGGTCGAGGTCGGATATTATTGTCGAGGAATTTTCCGGGGGTATCTCGTCCTCGGTGACTTAGCATGAACGGTCGGATGAAAAGTCGAGGACCGGGGTGATCGTGGAGCCAACCCAAAGCCTCCGAGGCTCAACCAGCCAATGGGCCTTGTGCTGAGTCACTGGCGTCATTTACATCGCCGAGGTTACCAACAAGGCGATTCGCATCCTCATTCCTTCAGGGATGCTGCCACGCCGACCGCGTCGTCAACCACCAAGGCGTCCACCAAGCCGACCGTGACTTCAGTTTCAGTCCTCCGTCTTCCCAAAGACCGCCTCCCTCCTTCGTCGTGTTCCATCATCATTTGACCAAATTACCATTTGCACAATTTAAACACGACGGTTCAGCGCAGAAGCCACTCCCTTAAATACGTGTGGACTCCTTCTCTCTTCTTCCTTTCTACCGAGGCCACAGACGGGCCTAGCTGACGCAGGGCATCATCCCGCTTACCGCACTGACGCGGCGACCGAGGTCGGTCTAACTTTATCATCCAGTCGAACTGCGATGACCGCGCCCGTTGTGTTGCGCGCGAGCCGGCCGTCGGAGCGCACCTCCGTCGACTTCTGCCACGTAGCCTCGTCCGCTGACGCCTCGCAGAGGACGGCACACCGGACGGGGCCTTGGCCGCTCCGCGCCGTCGTGGTGGCCATTCTCTGGTGCAGCTCTGTGGGTGCCGACACCGTAGCCTCCTTCGCGGGGACGCCGGGTGCGGCCGGTGCCTTCCAGGATGCCACTGGCGCCGCAGCTCGGTTCAACCGCCCGGTGGGCCTCGCGCTGGCTGCCAACGGCGATTTGTTCGTCGGAGACGACTGGAATCAGCGCGTACGCAAAATAGCCAGCGGAGGAGTCGTCTCCACCTTCGCAGGCAGTGGTGGGCAAGGAAGCTTCAACGCGGCCGCAGCGTCGTCCACGTTTTATGGCCCGGCGAATGTGGCTTACGTCGACGGCTCCAGCACGCTCTACATCTCTGACTATCACAATGACGTTATTCGCCGTGCTGTTGGGGGTATTGTGACAACCTTCGCCGGCGTCGTAGGCGCGGCGCTCAATACCGACGGCACGGGCACCACGAGCGCCAGGCTGGCAGCCCCATCGGGAATCGTATACAACAGCGCACTTGCCTCACTGTTCTTTGTGCAGGAGGCAGGTCACAACGTCCGTCGTTGCACCGTTCCCGGCGCAGTCGTCACTACTTTCGCGGGATCGACGGCGCTAGTTAGCGGCTTCAATAATGCCTTGGGTACGGCGGCGCGATTCGACACACCCACCGCTCTCGGGTTCAGCAGCTCCGGCGACGTCTACGTCACTGACTACAGCAACAACCGGGTGCGCAAGGTGACCTCTGGCGCCGACGTGACGACCTTCGTGGGACAAGCCGCAGCCGGCCTTGTTGACGGTAACCCAGGTAAACTCTTCGGACCCTGCGGTGTCGTCGTCACCCCGGGTAACGTCGTTTACATCGCCGACCGCCAAAATCACGCCATTCGCAAATCGCCGACAGGTGCGCCTTCGCTGACAACCGTCGCGGGAGTCTTCCCACCTGGCGCCGCTGCGAGCGGTACCGCCGATGGCGCCGGTGGAACCGCCCGCTTCAACCAGCCGATGGGCCTTGCGCTGAGTCCCACTGGCGCCATTTACATCGCCGAGGCCTCCAACAACGCGATTCGCATTCTCATTCCTTCAGGATGTTGCGCGACGACGACCACCACCACCACACCGACCGCGTCGCCAACGACCACAGCGACCACCACGCCGACCGCGTCGCCAACGACCACA
>ERZ1292633.1859-Hain-H41-02um-R1-1859-length-22222-cov-7_pt1 | contig 22222 bp, 19 predicted proteins | sample MGYA00564406_ERZ1292633 | MGnify/ENA primary metagenome ERZ1292633 (study PRJEB36523, sample SAMEA6512639) | groundwater metagenome | collected 2019-01-08 | study: AquaDiva: Metagenomics assemblies of 32 groundwater samples
GGATCTTCCTGGCCGAGCGCCACGACGTGCCGCTCGTCGCGTTGAGCGCGTACGAGCGCGGGGGATCGCTGACAGATCCGGAAGGAAAGGAAGGGGTCGCCTCCTTGACCGCGGAGATGCTCCGAAAGGGGGCCGGGAAGCGGAGCGCCGAGCAGATCGCCGAGGCGGTCGACGGCGTCGGGGGCGCGCTGTCCACCGGCGCGGGCATGGAGAGTTTCTACGTCTCCGGCGAGTTCATGACGGGCGACGCCGATCTGATGATCGAACTCGTGGAGAGCGTTCTCCGGAAACCCGCCTTTCCCGACTCCGAGTTCGTGAAGCTGCGCGGCCAGAACGTGGATGGCATCGTGGCCCTGAAGGACGATCCGGGGAACGTCTTCCGCGCGTACGGCAGCGCGTACTTCTACGGCGCGCATCCCTACGGCCGCCCCATCGGCGGTGACGAGGCCACCGTCGCGGCGCTGACGCGCGACGACGTGCTCGGTTGCTATCGGGATCAATTCGGGGGAGACCGGCTCATCCTCGTCGTGGTCGGTGATTTCGCCGTCTCCACGATGGAGCCGAAACTCCGCGCCGCGTTCGGCGACTGGGGAAAGGCCGCGGGCGCGCTACCGCGCGTGACGGAGCCGGAGCGGGTCGGCGGCCGCCGCGTACTCCTGGTGGACAAGCCCGACGCCACGCAGACCTACTTCTGGATCGGGAATCGCGGCGTGTCGGTCCTCGATTCCGATCGCGATGTCCTCGACGTGGCCAATACGGCGTTCGGGGGGACCTTCGCGTCGCTTCTGAACACGGCGCTCCGGGTCAAGTCGGGTCTCACCTACGGCGCGAGTTGCCGGCTTCAGCGGCTCTCGGCCGGCGGCAGCGTGGGGATCGGCTCCTACACGAAGACCGAGTCGACGCAGAAGGCGATCGATCTGGCGCTCGAGACGCTCCGAGGATTCCGCGCCGCGGGACTGAAGACGGCGCGGCTCTCCTCCGCCCGGAACTACATCAACGGACAGTTTCCGACGGATCTGGAGACGGCCGGCCAGCTGGCGGGGCAACTCGCCGTGAACGCCTTCCATGGACTCGACCAGGAGGAGATCACCGGCTACCCCGCGCGAATCGCCGCCGTCGACAGTGCGGCCGTGCACCGTGCCGTCGCGCGCGTCTACCCCCCCGATTCGGATCTGGTCCTGGTCCTGGTGGGGAACGCGGCGAAAGTTCGCGCCGTGGCGAAGCGCTACGGCCCGGTCACCGAAATCCCGCTGGGGCGTCCCATGATCGAGGCGCTACGCGGCGCTTGGCAGGGTGGCGCGCTGCCCTCGGCACGGTAGTTGCGATCTCCTTCCCGCATGATGGAACGGGATCCGGGAGTTCCGGTAACTGATTGCGGCGCAATGCCGCGCAGGAAGGAGCGACGTATGAAGCGCGTCACACTGTGGACAATCAGTCTCGGAATCGGCATCGCCACTCTCGGCGCGGGACCGGTCCTCGCGCAACCTCGCGACAACGCGAGGGAGGCGGTCCGGAACGAGCGCGAAATTCGAACCGACAAGGCCCAGCTCGCGGGGGACATCGCCGATGTCCGCCGGCTGGAACGCGAGCTGACGCTCCTCGACCGCGCGCACGCCGAGCGCCGCACGCGCGACGAGGAGAAGATCCGCAAGAGCATCCGCGTCTTCCTGAGGAAGGAGACGGCGGAAGCGCACCGAGATCTCGCGCAGGACCGGCACGAGGTGGCCAAGAGCGCGCAGGAGCTTGGCAGCGAGCGGCGGGAAGTGGTACGCGACGCCCGGGAGCTGGAGCGTGAGAAGGCCGAGGGGAAGCCCGGCGAGGTTCGCGACGCGCGCCGAGATCTGCGCCAGGACTTCCGGGATCTTCGTGACGACCGCCGCGATCTCCGCGACGACGTCCGCGACGCCGGCGAGAGCGCGAACCGTCTCGGGCGCCAGAGGGCCATTCTCGTCGAACTACGCCGAATTCAGAACGACGTTCGGCGGCGGATACTCCCCGCCATGAATCGCGAGCGCGCCCTCTTCGAGGAATTTCTGAGGATCGCGAAGGAAGACGCGCGCGCGACGGGACGGGAGCTGATGGAGGACCGCGGCGAGCGCCGAGAAGACCGCCGGGAGCGGCGGGACGATCGTCGGGAGCGGCGCGAAGGGCGGTAAGAGCGAAGCGCACCGCTCGGAGATCGAGAACGCTACATCGAACCGGCCGGGCCCTCCTCGGGCTCCGGCCGGTTCTTCGTTTCACCCGGGGGATTCGCTCCTGGCGCGCGCTTCCGCTCCCGTCCCGCCTCCTTCACCGCACGCGCCAGAAGGTATTCGATCTGGCCGTTCACGCTTCGCAATTCGTCCCCCGCCCACTTCTCCAGCGCGTCCCAGAGCCGCGGGTCGATCCGCAGGAGGAACGCCTTACGGGGAGCCATCGAGCCGTCTCCGTCCCTGCCTACTGATGCAGCGTCCCGGTATTGAGGACCGGAGTCGCGGCCCGCTCACTGCAGAGAACCACCAATAGATTGGAGACCATCGAGGCCTTCCGCTCGTCATCCAGTTCGATGACATGGTTCCGTTTCAGGCGCTCGAGGGCCATCTCCACCATTCCCACCGCGCCGTCCACGATCATCTGGCGGGCCGCGATGATGGCGGCTGCCTGCTGGCGCTGGAGCATCGCGCCTGCGATCTCCTGCGCGTAGGCGAGGTGGCTGAGGCGCGCCTCCATGACGTCGACGCCGGCCTGCCGCAGGCGCTCCTGCAACTCGTGGCGCAGCGTCTCGGAGACTCGGTCGGTGCTCCCGCGGAGCGACAGCCCCTCGTGGTCCTGCGCGTCGTACGGATACTCGCTCGCCAGATGACGGACCGCCGTCTCGCTCTGCACGGCGACGAATGCTTCGTAGTCCTCGACGTCGAACGTCGCCTGGGCCGTTTCGCGCACGCGCCAGACGAGCACCGCGGCGATCTCGACCGGGTTGCCCGCCTTGTCGTTCACCTTGATCGTGTGCCCGTTCAGGCTCCGCACGCGAAGCGAGATCCGCTTCTTCAAGTTGAACGGATTCGTCCACCACCAGCCGGCGTCCCGCACCGTGCCGACGTAGGTTCCGAAGAGGACGAGGACGACGGCCTGATTCGGCTGCACCGTGAAAAGTCCCGTGAGCGCGAGGATCGAGAGCAGCAGGAGGGGAAGCGCGACGATCAGGAGCCCCGGGGTCTCCTTCGAGATCGCGCCGATGAAGTAGTTGATCGCCAGCGCCCCCAGCAGGAGGCCGACCGTCAGCCCCAGGGGACCGCTCCACGCTGTGACTTTCCGTTCGTTCGTCATGATGGGCCTGACCTCCACTTGGGTTGAGCGTACCGTGACTTCGATACCATTATGATATCATAATGATAACGAATGTCAAGGGCTCGATGCTCGAATCCGTCGGCCCGGTGCGCGAGCGTAAATAGTCTATTTACAGAATGCTATGGGAGCTTCGAAGGGGAAAGCGGGGCACGCCGTAGGCGGTGGCCCCCCAGGTGGCTACTCCGTCGGGCCTGGGTCGATGCCAGGGCAGGTCGGATCGAGGGCGTAGGGGACGTAGTAGTAGAAGCGGGCAACGAACTCACCCTGAAAAGGCGCGCGACCTTCCCATATCTGGAAGTGGACCCCCTCAAAACTGGCGCACTCGCTGTAACGCTCGATCATGCCGTCGGCGTCGACATCGGATTCCACGTGGCCCTCCCGTATCACGAAGGCGGCGCGGGGCGCCACGATTCCGATTCCGATCGTCGACTCGATCGAATCAAACTCCGCGACGCGGAGGAGATAGGCCCACTCGGTCGGACCCTCCACGAGGTCGCGCGCGGTCTCCCTCCCCAGCCGCCTCCCGACATGGGCCGCGGTGAGGCGCGGCGGCGCGGGCGTCTCGGGCGACGTCGGGGGCAACTCTGGATTCGTGAGGAGCGTGAGGGTATCACCCACGGCCAGCGTCGAATCGGCGATCTGGAACCAGACACTGTCGGGGGCGAACGCATCGTAGAGCCCTGCGCGCCGGTAGAAGGCAGACGAATCCGGGGCGGCGGAGAGATCCGAAGGCTGCGCCGACAGAACGAGCGCGATGGCCGCGAGAGCGCGATAGACTGACCCGATGGGCATTTTCTACTCCCGCACCAGCTTCTTGTACTTCAGCCGGTGCGGCTGATCGGCCGCGGCGCCGAGCCGCATGTGCCGGTTGGCTTCGTAGTCCTGGAAGTTCCCCTCGAACCAGACGACGCTCCCGTCCTCCTCGAACGCGATGATGTGGCTCGCGATGCGATCCAGGAACCAGCGGTCGTGGCTGATCACGACGACGCAGCCGGCGAAGTCGAGGATCGCCTCTTCCAGGGCGCGCAGTGTGTCGACGTCGAGATCGTTGGTCGGTTCGTCGAGGAGCAGCAGATTTCCGCCCGACTTGAGGAGCTTCGCCAGGTGGACCCGGTTTCGCTCACCGCCCGATAGGTTTTTCACCGGCTTCTGCTGATCCGCGCCCTTGAAGTTGAAGGCGGCCACATAGGAGCGCGAGGGGACCTCCCGGTCGCCCAACTCGATCAGGTCCTTCCCGTCCGAGATCTCCTCCCAGACCGTCCGGTCTCCGTCGAGCGCGTCGCGCGACTGGTCGACATAGGCGATCTGCACCGTGTCGCCCAGGCGAAGCATCCCGCCGTCCTGCTTCTCGTGGCCGGCGATGAGGCGGAAGAGGGTCGTCTTTCCGGCGCCGTTCGGGCCGATCACGCCGATGATTCCTCCCGGCGGAAGATTGAACGAGAGGTTGTCGATCAGGACGCGGTCGTCGTAGCCCTTCACGAGATCCTTCGCCTCGACCACAAGGCCGCCCAGACGCGGCCCGGCGGGAATGGTGATCTCGTTGGCCTCCTGGCGCTTCTCCCGGTCCTCGGCCAGAAGCCGCTCGTAGGCGGCGACGCGCGCCTTGCTCTTCGCCTGACGGGCGCGCGGCGACATCCGGACCCACTCCAGCTCCCGCCGCAACGTCCGCTGCCGCGCCGATTCCTGTTTCTCCTCGAGCGCGAGACGCTGCTGCTTCTGGTCGAGCCACGAGGAGTAGTTGCCTTCCCACGGAATTCCCTGACCGCGGTCGAGCTCCAGGATCCAGCCCGCCACGTTGTCCAGGAAGTAGCGATCGTGCGTGACGGCGACCACCGTGCCCGGATACTCCTGCAGGAATCGCTCCAGCCAGGCCACCGATTCGGCGTCGAGGTGATTCGTCGGTTCGTCCAGAAGGAGCATCTCGGGGCGCGAGAGGAGCAGCCGGCAGAGCGCGACGCGGCGGCGCTCGCCGCCCGAGAGCTTGTTGACGTCGGCGTCGGGGGCGGGAACGCGCAGGGCGTCCATCGCGATCTCCACCGTGCGGTCGAGTTCCCAGGCGTTCTTCGTCTCGATCTCGTGCATCACCTTCCCCTGCTCCTCCATGACCTTCTCCATCTCGTCGGCGTCGAGCGGCTCGCCGAGCTTGAGATTGAGTTCGTTGAAGCGGTCGAGGAGCGCCTTCGTCTCGGCGACGCCCTCCATGATGTTTCCGAGGACGTCCTTCGCCGGGTCGAGCTGCGGTTCCTGGGGCAGGAATCCGACCCTGAGTCCCTTCGCCGGACGCGCCTCACCCGAGGTCGGCTCGTCCACCCCCGCCATGATGCGGAGGAGCGAGCTCTTGCCGGAGCCATTCAGGCCCAGGACGCCGATCTTGGCGCCCGGATAGAACGACAGCGAAATGTCTTTCAGCACCTCGCGGTTGGGCGGATGCACCTTGGAGACGCGGTACATTGTGTAGATGAACTGAGGAGCCATTGCTCGGAAGTCCTCGAATGGGTTGTGGTTGGGAGCGCGTCGGAAGGCGCGTGCGTTGCGTCGTGCCGCGGTTCGACCCGGAGTATATACTGAACGGAGGCGGCGGGCCAGGGGCTCCCCGGCGCGCCCGCACTCGCACCAGGAGGGAATCATGTCCGGCACCAAGATCACGATCCGGAACAACGGATCGATACGCGTCGAGGGAGATTTCACCATCCTCGACCAGGACGGCCGCGCCTTCGACTTGAGCGGCCGATCCCAGATTTCGCTTTGTCGCTGCGGTCATTCGGCCAACAAGCCGTTCTGCGACGGCGCGCACAAGAAATGCAATTTCGACTCGACCGTCGAAGCGCGCGTGCTCCCTCCACCCGCCCCCCAACCCGCGTAGCCGCCATGGCAACGCGTCCGACCAGCGGCGCGCTCGAAATTCGCCCCTTTCGCGCCGAGGAGCTCACGGGGCTGCTTCGTGGCGGCGTTCCGCCGTGCGTTTCCATCTACCTCACGACTCATCGGAAGCACCCGGAGTGGAAACAGGATCCGGTCCGCTTCCGCGCGCTCCTGGCCGAAGCCGAGACGCTTCTCTCGAACGGCGGCGCTCGGGACGCGAAGAGCCTCCTCGAGCCGCTCCGCGAACTCCTGGACAAGCCGTTCTGGGAGGTCGCGCTCGACGGTCTTGCCGTCTTTCTCTCGGGGGGCGCCGTCACCGCGTACCGGCTTCCGATGCCGGTGCAGGAAGGCGTGGTCGTGGCCGACACGTTCCACACGAAGCCGCTCCTTCGATTCCTTCACTCGAACCGGCGCTACTTCGTCCTCTCGATCACGCAGAACGACGTCACGCTCTACGAAGGCTCCTCCTATGGCGCCGGAGCGGTGGAGCTCCACGGCGTGCCGGCCAGCCTGCGCGACGCTCTCGGCGTTCCGATACACGACCGAATGGTGACCGCGCATAGTCCCGTCGGGAGTTTCGTGTTCCATGGGCGCGGACCGGACCGGGAGCAAGCGAAGGAAGAACTCCTCAAGTACTTCCGCGCCATCGATCGCGGTCTGCGCGACCTCCTCCGCGACGAGCGGGCACCGCTCCTTCTCGCGGCCGTCGGCTACTACCACTCCATCTACCGTGAAGCCAACACCTACCCCCACCTGCTCCCGTCCGGCCTCGAAGGGAATTTCGAGCGCGCGAACGGCGAGCAGATCCATGCGGAGGCCTGGCCGCGCGTGAAGCGGCAGTTCGACGCCGAGATCGCGCGATGGACCGAGCGCTACCGGGATGCCGCCGGAACGGGGCTCGGCTCGGCCCATCTCGAGGACATCGCGGTCGCGGCGGTGAGTGGCCGGGTTCGCTGCCTGCTGGCGGCGGAGGGAATGACGGCCTGGGGGATGCTCGACCGCGCTACCGGGTCGGTCACGCGGCACGAACGTCAGCTGGACGAACGGGACGGCGACCTCGTGGACGACATCAGCGAGGAGGCGTTCCGCCGTGGTGCCGAGGTCTACGTGCTTCCGCCGGACCAGATGCCGACCCGGCAACCGCTCGCGGCGATCTACCGCTTCTAGGCGTTCCTAAGGGGTGGACGGCGCGCCCCCGCCGCCCGCCCCGATCGTGGCGGCCGGCGTCCCGATCTTCGGGCGGGCGCGTCCGAAAGGTGCGCCGCCCGATTCCCAGGCCCTAGCGGCGGATCGCCTCGCGGGAGTATCCTCATTCGCTCCAACTCCCCTTGCCGCGGCCCTCTCCTCCGAGGAAGCGGCTGCTCGAACCGGAGGTACCCCCTTGCACGTCGCACAGCCCGAGACGGGCACTCGAACCCGGACGATTTACGCGGCGCGCAACCCGAAGGGTCGCGCCCTCACGGCCGAGGATCTCTGGAAGATGGAGCGCGTCGGCTCGCCGGTGCCCGCTCCCGACGGCTCGTTCGTCCTCGTTCCGGTCACCAGCTACGACCTGGACCAGAACAAGGGCCGGACCCGCCTCTGGTTCGTTCCGTCCGACGGCGCCGCGCCACGCGCCCTGACCTCCGGCGACGCTTCGGTATCGGAGCCGCGTCTTTCTCCCGACGGCACGCGCGTTCTCTTCACGCGCGCGGTCGGCGAGGAGAAGGCGCAGGCGATGCTCCTGCGGCTCGACGGCGGAGAGGCGGAACGCCTGACTGATCTTCCGATGGGCGCCTTCGACGCCCGCTGGTTCGCGGACGGGAAGCGGATCGCGTTCGTGTCGATGCTCCTCGCGGACGCGCGGACGCCGGAGGGGACGAAAGAACTTCTCGAGAAGCGCGCGAAGGATCCGGTGAAGGCCCACGCGACCGAGGACCGGCTCTATCGCTACTGGGACCGGTGGCTCACCGCGGGCGAGCGGCCGCATCTCTTCGTGCTCGACCTGGAAACGCGCGCGCTGACCGACCTCACGCCCAAGGGAACCGGCTGGTTCGAACTGATGGAGCCGTCGGGGCAGTACGACATCGCGCCCGATGGACGGGAGATCGCGTTCGTCGCCGATTCGAGCCAGCCGCCGCATTCCATGCTTCGCTGGGCGCTCTACAGCGTGCCGACGGATGGATCGGGCGCCGTTCGCTGCCTGACGCCTCCGGGGCAGGCGCCGGATCCCTCCGACGCCTACCGTCCCCGCTATAGCCCGGACGGCGCGTCGATCCTCTACGGTATTCAGCGCGATCCCTATTTCTACGCCGACAAGATCCGGCTCGTGCGCTTCGACCGCGCCTCGGGCGCTCATGCCGTCCTGACCGAGGCGTGGGATCGCTCGCCCTCCTCGTGGGAGTTCGCCGCCGATGGCACGCTCTTCCTCGAAGTCGAGGACGAGGGGGCGCCGCGCCTCTTCGCCTACGCCGCGGGGGATGCCGCGCCGCGGCGGCTGAGCGGCGAGGGCTCCGTATCGGGTCTCGCCGTGGGGAAGGACGGGCGGCTCTACTTCACGCATCAGACCATCTCGTCGCCCCCGAACGTGGCCACCTGCCGCGCCGACGGCGCCGACCTCCGCCCGCTCACGCGCTTCAACGAGGCGATCCTCGGCGAGGTGGCGATGGGCGAGGTCCGCGAAATGGTTTACACCGGCGCCGCGGGCCACCCGGTGCAGATGTACGTCGTGCTTCCGCCCGGATACGACGCCTCGAAGCGCTGGCCGCTGATCCAGGTCATTCACGGCGGACCGCACGGCATCAGCGCCGACAGCTTCCACTTCCGCTGGAATCTCCAGGCCTTCGCCGCTCCCGGCTACGTGGTCGCGGCGGTGAATTTCCACGGCTCGACCTCGTGGGGCCAGGAGTACGCGGCCTCGATCCTGGGACGGCAGGCGGACAAGCCGTTCGCCGACATCGAGCGGGCGACCGATCTCCTGATCGAGGCGGGCATCGCCGACGCGTCGCGCCTGGCGGTCGCCGGCGGCTCGTACGGCGGGTACATGGTCTGCTGGATCGCGTCGCAGACGAGCCGCTACCGCTGCGCGGTGAATCACGCCGGGGTCTACGATCTCCTGGCGGAGTACGCGAGCGACGTGACGCAGGGACGGAGCAAGGCGTACGGCGGGGAGCCGTGGGACAACATCGAAGCGATCGACCGTAACAATCCCGCGCGCTTCACGAAGGGCTTCACGACGCCGATGCTCATCATCCATGGCGAACGCGACTACCGCGTGCCGCACACGCAGGCGCTCGCCGTCTACAACGTCTACAAGGCGAAGGGGGCCGAGGCGCGGCTCCTCTTCTTCCCCGACGAGAACCACTGGATCCTGAAGCCGAAGAACTCGCTTGTCTGGAACCGGGAAGTCCACGACTGGCTCCGCCGCCACCTCGAGGCTCGCGCGGGGTGACCATGGGCTGGTCCTGGCGGATCGCGACCGTCGCGGGGATCCCGATCCGGGTCCACGTGACATTCGGGCTCATGCTCGTCTTCATCTTCGGCGCGCATCTCGCCGGCGGGCGGGACGTGTGGAAGGCGCTGGAAGGGGTCGGGCTCATTCTGGCCATCTTCGCCTGCGTCGTCCTCCACGAATTCGGGCACGCACTGGCGGCCCGGCGCTACGGCGTGAAGACGCGCGACATCACGATCCTGCCGATCGGCGGCGTGGCCCGCCTGGAGCGGATTCCCGAGAAGCCGTTCCAGGAGATCGTCATCGCGCTGGCCGGCCCCGCGGTGAATCTGGCGATCGCCTGCCTGCTCCTGATTCCGTTTTCCGCCGCCGTCGGCGGCCTCGACGATCCGGCCGCCGTCGCCACCGTGATCCAGGGCGATTTCCTCGCCGAGCTCTTCGTGTTGAACGTCTTCCTCGCGATCTTCAACCTCGTGCCGGCCTTCCCCATGGACGGAGGCCGCGTCCTTCGCGCGGTTCTGGCCACCCGCCTCGACTACGTCCGCGCGACCCGGATCGCGGCCACCGTGGGGCAGGGGATCGCCTTCCTCTTCGGACTGGTCGGCCTCTTCGGAAACCCGATGCTCCTCTTCATCGCGCTCTTCGTCTTCATCGGAGCGGGACAGGAGGCGGCCGCGGTGCAGATGCGCTCGGCGTTCGACGGGGTTCCCGTGTCGCGCGCCATGGTTCGCGACTTCCGTGTGCTGCGTGAGAGCGCGCCCCTCTCTCAGGCGGTGGACTACCTTCTGGTGGGAAGCCAGCAGGACTTTCCCGTGCTGGAGGACGAACCGGGCCGGAGCCCGGTGGGAATCCTGACGCGGGCCGATCTCCTGAAGGCGCTTGCCGGGGGTGACACGACCCGGCCCGTGCGCGATGTCCTCAAGCGGAGCTGCGGCGCGGCCCATCCGCTCGAACTGCTGGAGCCCGTCTTCCGCCGTATGGAGGAGAGCGGTTGTCCCGCGATACCGGTGGTCGACGACGGGGGGCAGGTGGTGGGAATGCTGACGCTGGAAAACGTCGGGGAGATGGCCGCGGTCCACGCCGCGCTGGGGCGCGCCGCGCCGCGCTGACGAGGATCGCGGCGCCGCGGCGAGCCGCGCGGCGCCGCGGGTCCGGATCAGTACTGGGTCAACTCCTCCACGAATGAATCCTCTCCGACCAGCGTCGAGAGATCACCACTACACGGGAGCTGGATCCAGAGCATGGAACCGCCGTCGGGCGACGCGCCGGCCCCCACGCTCCCTCCGTGCAGTTCCACGAAGCGCTTCGTGAGATGAAGTCCGAACCCCACGCCGCTCCTCGCGCGCTTCCGCTCGTTCCTCGCCACGGCGTCGATCTCGAAGATCTCCGCCGGATCGGCCGAGTCGATCATCGGCCCCTGGTCGAGGACGGTGATGTGGACCTCCCCGTCTCCCATCGCGGTCGTGATGATCACGCGGCTTCGGGCCGGTGCGAAACCGATGGCGTTTCGGAGCAGGTGAATCACGGAATGCCGCAGTTTCGCGGGATCGAGGTGCTGGCTCGGGATCTTCTCGTCGAGCGAGGCCTCGACCACGATTCCCTTTTCCGCCGCCAAGGACCGGACCGCGTCGACGGCTTCCTGCACGACGTCGTTGACGCGGCTGATCCGCAGTTCGAGCACGTACCGACCGAGCTCCAGCCGCACGAGATCGAGCACGTCGTCGACGAGCCCCATGAGGCGCTGCGCCTCCGCCCGAACGCGCCCCGAGAATTCCGCTCGCATGGCGGGGGTCATCCGAATGTCGTTCTGGTCCAACACCTCCGCGTAGGCGACGATGGACGTGAGCGGCGACTTCAGCTCGTTCCCGGCGGATTGAAGCAAGGAATCCTGGAACGAACCGGCGACGCTCGCCTCCGTGGCCACCGGATCGGTCGCGGCCACCGCCGTGTTCTGCCTCAGGGAGGCGTCGCCGCGCGTCCGCTCGATCACCGGTCCGATGTTGTCGGCGAAGAGCTGCGCGAGGTCGAGATGCTCGGTCCGGAACCCGTCGGAAGACGAGGAGCGAGCGACCTGCAGAACGCCGATGCAGCGTTTCTCGGCCAGAATGGGGAGAAGGAGGATCGAGCCGGCGCCCGCGCGCGAGGCGAGATACTCGGCGAAGGTGGCGCCTCGCGCCCCCGCCACGAGGAGGATCGGCTCCCGGTGCCGCGCGCACCAGCCGATCGGTCCCTCGCCGATCGGCACATCCGCTTGGGGCGGGCGGGGCGCCAGCCCGGACGCCGCCGCGCAGTGGAGGCTCTTCGTCTCTCGGGAGAGGAGGAAGATCTCGACCTCGTGCGCGTGAAGCGTGCTTCCGATGCGGCGCACCGTGATCTCAAGAACCGTCTGGAACGGGAGCCCCATGTGGAGGCTGTTGTCGAGCTGGAAGAGCGCGGTCAATTCCGCCAGGCGGCACTTCGATTGTTCCAGGTCCATCTGGTCCTGGATCATCCGGCGGCGGGCCTTGTTCAACTGAGACACCTGATGAACGAGAGTCATCGAAAAGAGAATCGTGAGTCCCAGAAGCCCGGTCACCATGCTGTAGCCGCCGTCGGCGGTCAAGAAGCCATCCAGCATGCCCGAGCGGAAGAGCGACAGGACGAGGAGGGGGATGGTGGCGGACAAGGCGAGGATCAAGACGATCGAGAGCCCGAACAGCCACCACGTTCTCGATTCAATGCGCGATTGGATCTCGTCGACAGGCCTGGCAGCCACGTGAGGGCCTCCATTTCTTGCGCGGGCGTGGCGGTCGCGGCCCGAGCATCCCAAGTATCGGCAAGCGGCGCACCGACCTATAGCCTCCGGGGTGCGGCTTCCCCTACCCCCTTTCCCTCTGGGGCGGAAGCGGTTAGAGTGTCATCCCCATGAGCGTTCTGAGGAGTCATCTCAAGACCTCCAGCGACGAGTTCCGTAAGAACAAGGCGCACCACGAGGGTTTGGCCGCCGAACTTCGAAGCCGGCTCGACGCGGTGCGGGCGGGGGGCTCCGAGCAGGCCGTCGCCCTTCATCGCGGTCGCGGCAAGATGCTGCCGCGCGAGCGGATCGAGCGTCTTCTCGATCCCGAGACGCCGTTCCTCGAATTCTCGGCGCTCGCCGCGGGCGGGCTCTACAACGACGAGGTTCCCTCGGGCGGGATCGTCACCGGGATCGGCCGCGTCATGGGCCGCGAGTGCGTCGTGGTGGCGAACGACGCCACCGTGAAGGGCGGGACCTACTACCCGACCACGATCAAGAAGCACATTCGCGCGCAGGAGATCGCGCTCGAGAACCGGATGCCCGCGATCTACCTGGTCGACTCGGGCGGGGTCTTTCTCCCGATGCAGGCCGAAGTTTTCCCGGACAAGGAGCACTTCGGCCGCATCTTCTACAACCAGGCGATCATGTCGGCGCAGGGGATCCCGCAGATCGCGGCCGTCCTCGGCATGTGCACCGCCGGCGGCGCCTACGTCCCCGCCATGTCGGACGAGAACGTGATCGTGCGCGGCACCGGAACGATTTATCTGGCCGGCCCGCCGCTCGTGAAGGCGGCGACGGGAGAAGAGGTCTCGCCCGAGGAACTCGGCGGCGCGGAGGTCCACTCGCGCGTGAGCGGCGTCACCGACCACATGGCCGCGACCGAGGAAGAGGCGCTCGGGACCGTTCGCGACATCGTCGAGCGTCTCGGCACGGTGAAACGGGTGACGCTCGACCTGGCCGAGCCGGAAGAGCCGCTCTACCCGGCGGAAGAACTCTACGGCGTCCTTCCGACCGACACGAAGCAGCCCTACGACGTGCGCGAGGTGATCGCGCGGCTGGTGGACGGAAGCCGCTTCCACGAGTTCAAGTCGGAGTACGGCATGACGCTCGTCTGCGGCTTCGCCCGCTGGATGGGCTACCCGGTCGGCATCGTCGCGAACAACGGGGTCCTCTTCAGCGAGAGTGCCCTCAAGGGCGCGCACTTCGTGCAGCTTTGCTCGCAGCGGCAGATCCCGCTCCTTTTCTTACAAAACATCACCGGCTTCATGGTGGGGAAGCGCTACGAGGCGGGCGGCATCGCGAAGGACGGCGCCAAGATGGTGCAGGCGGTGGCCACCGCCGAGGTCCCCCGCATCACGCTGATGATCGGCGCGTCGCACGGCGCGGGGAATTACGCCATGTGCGGCCGGGGCTACCGTCCACGCTTCCTCTTCACCTGGCCGAACTCCCGCATCTCGGTCATGGGCGCGGAGCAGGCGGCGGCGGTGCTGGTCCAGGTGAAGCGAGATCAGTTGGCCCGGGACGGGAAGGAACTGACGCACGCCGAGGCCGAGGCGATCGCGAAGCCGGTGATGGAGAAGTACGAGCGCGAGGGAAGCCCCTACTGCGCCACCTCGCACCTCTGGGACGACGGCATCGTCGACCCCGCCGAGACGCGCGCGGCGGTGGCGCTCGCGCTCTCGGCGTCGCTGAATGCTCCGGTGACCCGGGGGCCTTCGCCCGTCTATCGGATGTAGCGCCCGCCATTCCTTCGCCTCGAGGAGCCCGATGACCGCGATTTCATTCACCAGGATCCGCCTCGATCGCGCGGGCGACGTCGCGCGGCTTACTCTTGCCCGCCCCGACGTTCGAAACGCGTTCGACGACGTCCTGATCGGCGAGCTGATCGACGCATGCGCCTCGCTCCGCGCGGCGGCGGCGGCCGGCGGCGGCGACGCGCCGCGAGCCGTCGTCATCACCGGCGAAGGGACCGCCTTCTGCGCCGGCGCCGACATGAACTGGATGAAGCGAAGCGTCCGGTTCACGCACGAGGAGAACGAGGCCGACGCGCGGCGCTTCGCGGGGATGCTGCGCGGACTGGATGAACTGCCGATTCCCACGATCGCTCGCGTGAACGGCGCCTGCCTCGGCGGCGGCATGGGCCTCATTTCCTGTTGCGACATGGTCGTGGCGCTCGAGGCCGCCGACTTCGGCTTCACGGAAGTGCGCCTGGGGATCGCCCCCGCGGTCATCTCGACGTTCGTCCTTCCCAAGGTGGGCGCGGCCGCGGCGCGCCGCTACTTCCTGACCGGGGAGATCTTCAAGGGGCCGGTGGCGCGAGAGCTCGGCCTCGTGCACGAGGTTGTCTCCGACATCGCCGCTCTCGACGCCGCGGTCGACAGCCTGGTCGAAGCACTTCGCGGCAATGGTCCGAACGCGGTCGCGGCCGCCAAGCGGCTGATCCGCGAGGGTCTCGCCCTGACGCGAGACGAATCGATCGAGCACACGGCTCGCGCCATCGCCGGGCTCCGGGCGTCTCCCGAGGGGCAGGAGGGGCTCGGGGCGTTCCTCGAGAAGCGCCGCCCCTCCTGGAAGCGGTGACCCCCGCACGGGCCGATCTCGCCCGGCCCTCGGCGCCGCGACTGTTTCGCAAGGTTCTCGTGGCGAACCGCGCGGAGATCGCCGCGCGCGTCTGCCGCACGCTCCGCGAAATGAAGATCGCCTCGGTGGCGGTCTATTCCGAGGCGGATCGTGGCGCGCACCACACGCGCGTCGCCGACGAAGCAGTCTGCATCGGCCCGCCCGCCCCCTCCGATTCCTATCTGAACATGGCCGCCCTCCTCGACGCCGCTCGCGTCACCGGTGCGGAGGCGATTCACCCCGGCTACGGCTTTCTCTCCCAGAGCGCCGCGTTCGCGCGAGCCTGCGAGAAGGCGGGTGTCGTCTTCATCGGTCCCTCCGCGGAGAGCATGGAGCTCCTGGGCGACAAGGCCTCCTCGCGCCGCGCCGCCGAGCGCTCGGGCGTGCCGACGATCCCGGGCGTCGAGGGGGTCGCGCGCATCGAAGACGCGCTCCGGGAAGCGGAGAAGATCGGCTATCCGGTCCTCCTGAAGGCGGTGGGAGGTGGTGGTGGACGCGGCATGCGCCGCGCGGGCGACGCCGGCGAGTTGCGCGACGCCTTCGAGAGCGCCCGGCGCGAGGCCGCGACCGCGTTCGGGGACGATCGTCTCTTCCTGGAGAAATTGGTCCATCCGGCGCGCCACGTGGAGATCCAGATCCTGGGCGACGGGAGCGACGCGATCGCGATCGGCGAGCGCGAGTGCAGCCTTCAGCGGCGCTACCAGAAGATCGTGGAGGAGTCGCCCTGCTCCGTCCTGTCGGAGAAGACGCGCGCGGCGATGGAAGCCGCCGCGGTGGCGCTGGCGCGCGAGGCGCGCTACGCGGGGGCCGCCACGGTGGAGTTCCTCCTGGGGCCTGGCGGCGACTTCTACTTCCTGGAGGTGAACACGCGGCTCCAGGTGGAGCACCCGGTCACGGAGATGCGATCGGGTCTCGACCTCGTGCGCGCGCAGATCGAGGTGGCCGCGGGAGGGGTGCTGCCGAAGAAGCCGGCGCTCCGCGGGCACGCCATCGAAGCGCGGCTGAACGCGGAGGATCCGTATCACGGCTATCTGCCCCAGACGGGGAACGTCATCCTGCTCCAGTGGCCGGCGGGCGATGGGGTGCGCGTCGACGCGGGGATCCGCCAGTGGCAGCCGGTCCACGCCCACTACGATTCGCTGCTCGCGAAGGTGATCGCCCATGGCCGCGATCGCGAGGAGGCCCGCCGCCGGCTGATCGCCGCGCTCGAGTCGCTCGCGCTTCTGGGCGTGGCGACGAATCAGGCGTTCCTGCTCGAACTGCTGGAGGACCGTGCCTTCGCGACCGGTGAGACCTACACCCACACGCTGGAGTCTCGGGCGTGGCCGGGGCCCGATGCGGTTCCCGACGAGGCGCTCCTGGCGGCGGCGATCGCGCTCCAGGCGCCGCCCGACGCTTCGCGCGTGGGTCGCGACGATGCCGACCGCTACTCGCCGTGGACCCGGCTCGGGGTCTGGGGTCGGGCGACCCCGGCGAATCGCGGTGCGGGAGGAGGAGGCGCGTGAGCCGGCGGCTCGTCCTCCACTGGAGCGGCAAGCATCTCGAGGCCGACGTCTCCTTCCGCGACGGTGGCGTGACGCTGACGCGCGATGCCGCGAAGGTCGAGGCCTCCTACCGGCGCGAGGGCGCGTGGATCACGCTCACGATCGGCGGCGTCACGCACCGCGCCGCGGTCGCCAAGGATGCGCGCGGACTCTGGGTATCCTGCCGAGGGCGCACGTGGCTCCTGGTTCCCGAAGGGCGCGAGGGCGCCGCGCGTGGATCGGCCGACGCGCCGGACGAGATCCGCGCTCCCATGACCGGTCGTGTCGTCTCCGTCGCCGCGCGGGCGGGCGATGGCGCGCGAGAGGGCGATCTCCTCCTCACGATCGAGGCGATGAAGATGGAATTCAAGCTGACCGCTCCCGAGGACGGCGTCGTGCTGGAGGTGGCGTGCGCCGAGGGAGACCGCGTCGATCTGGGACAGCTCCTCGTCCGGCTGAAGCCCTCGGCGGTGGAGGGAGAGACGGCGTGAACGTCCGGATCGTGGAGGTCGGTCCCCGCGACGGGCTCCAGAACGAGAAGCAGCCGATTCCGACCGAGGTGAAGGTGGCGCTGGTCGACGCGCTCTCGGAGGCCGGGTACGAGGAGATCGAGGTCAGCGCGTTCGTCTCGCCGAAGTGGATTCCCCAGCTGGCCGACGCTTCGGAGGTCTTCGCGCGGATCCGGCGCCGCCCCGGAGTCGTCTACTCGGCCCTGGTGCCGAACGAGCAAGGACTCGACCGAGCCCTGGAAGCGCGCGTGGGAAAGGTGGCGGTCTTCACCGCCGCGTCGGAGACGTTCAACCGGAAGAACATCAACGCCACGATCGAGGAGTCGATCGCGCGTTTCGCCCCGGTGGTGCCGCGCGCCCTGGAGGCCGGGGTCCGCGTCCGGGGCTACATCTCGACCGCCTTTTCCTGCCCGTACGAGGGGAAGATCGATTCCTCGGCGGTCGTGGCGGTGGCGAAGCGGCTGCTCGATCTCGGGGTCGAGGAACTCTCCATCGGCGACACGATCGGGAAGGCGACGGTGGAGGAAGTGAACGTGCTGCTCGACCGGCTCCTCGACGCGGTGCCTCAAGATCGGATCGCGCTCCACTTCCACGACACGTACGGGATGGCGGTCGCCAACGCGCTCGCGGCCTACGAGCGGGGAATCACCATCTTCGACGCCTCGGTGGGAGGCGTGGGTGGGTGCCCCTACGCTCCGGGAGCCGCGGGAAACGTAGCGACAGAGGATCTCGCCCTGGCGTTCCAGCGCTCGGGCGCGCCCGTCTCCCTCGACCTCGCGAAAGTCAGCGCCGCTTGCGACCTGCTGGCTTCCGCCCTCGGGCGGCGGCTCCGGCCGCCCGCTTCGCCTTCGGCGTAGCCTTCTTCGCGGCCGGGCGCTTCGCGGGACGTTTCGCACCCACGACGACGTCGGTCTGCCGGATGCGGAGTTCGTGCTTCGACAGCTCGCGCAGGAACGCCTCGGGCGGGAGCGCCCGCTCCATCGCCGCGACGCCGCGGAAGGGAACCTCGCCGCGCGCGATCATCAGCGCCGCCGCGGCCGTCGGGTAGGCGGTAGCCCGCATCATCGCCGTCACGCCGCGCTTCATGTCCATGCGGTCGAGCATGTCGAAGGTGATCCGCCGGCGCTTTCCCTCCTTCATTCCCTCCACCACGACGCGCATGACGGCCACGTCGGGCTCGCCCGGGAAGGTCAGGCGTGGCTCGACGGCGGCGGCGAAGACCGAGCGCGGCGCGACCGAGACGCCATCCACGACGATCGGCTTCTTCTCCAGGAGGCCCAGGTCGCGGAGCATGCGGAGCTTCGCGGCATGGCCCGGATAGCGGACGGTCTTGTAGTCGAGTGTCTTCAGCTTCCCCTCGTAGCTCCACGGCATCGTGGACGCGCCGCCCAGCGTCACGAACGCCTCGCACCGCCCGACCGGCTTCGGGAACTCCAGTTCCTCCACGTCCCCCAGCGTCTCCACCTCCACCCGCTTGCCGTTTCGGAGCACCGTCGCCCGCCCGAGGTACTCGTTCAGGAGGCCGTGCATGGAGAAGACGATCATGTAGTCGAGAGGTGGCTTTGGATGCAGCGGAAGTCCGCCGACGCGGATATGGACCTCCTCGGCTTTGTCGAGTCGCGCGATTCCAGCCGCGGCGAGGACGTTCGCCATACCGGGCGCGAGCCCGCAGTCGGGAATGACGGTGACGTCCGCCGCCTTCGCCCCGGCGTCGAGGCGCTCCTGCTCGCGGACCAGGTCGGTGTTACCGCCCAGATCGCAGAAGGAAACGCGGGCTTCGATCGCCGCGCGGGTGAGGATGAGGTTCAGGAAGTAGGGGACCGCCGAGATGACGACGTTGTAGCCGCGAAGCCGGTCGGTCAGCCGCGGTTCGTTGCCGACGTCGAGGTGCTCCGCGCGAAGGGTGGCGCGGCATTCGGGGAGCGCGCGAAGCCGTTCGCAGGCCGCCTCGGCTCGCGAACGATCGACGTCGGCGAAGACCACTTCCGCGACTCCCTTCGCGCGGGCGAGGTCGAGCGCGGCGGCATGTCCCTGGAGCCCGGCTCCCAGGACGAGGAACTTCATGAAGTCCCCTTCGTGCCGGAGGCGCGCGCCCGCGCCCGCTTCAGGCTCCACTGGAGCGCGGGCGGCGTGACGAGCGTCGTGGCGATGACCATGATGACGACGGCCGCGTAGGTGGCCGGCGTGATGACACGCTCGCCGGAGATCGTGAGCGACGCGCCGATGTTGGCGAAAATGAGCCCCACCTCTCCGCGCGGAACCATCCCCAGGCCCACGGAGAGGCGATCCACGCCGCGCTGCAAGACGCCGAACATGCAGGCCTGCTTTCCGACCCACGCCGCCACGGTCAGGGCGCCGGCGAGACCGAGAATGCGCGGGTCGGCGAACGACGAGAGGTCGACGCGGAGCCCGGTGAGGACGAAGAAGATCGGGACGAGGAAGAGCGAGATCGGATGGAGGAACCATTCCAGCGAATGCTGCCGGCTCTCCTCGAACGCCTCGAAGACGACCGGCTCGATCACGAGGCCGGCGGCGAACGCTCCGACGATCGGCGCCAGCCCGACCTTCGCGGCCAGATAGGAGAGGAGGAAGCAGAAGACGAGGCCCGAGACGAGGAGCACGCCCGGCACGCGGACGCGCGCGGCGAGCCGGAAGAGAGCCGGGGCGAGCGCCTTTCCGGCGCCGACCGCGAGGGCGAGGAATCCGACCGCCTTCACGGTGATCCAGGCGACCGAGCCGAGCGAGAGCGAGAGGCCCTGATCGGCCGCGGTGATGATGCCGCTCACGACGGCGAGAATGATCAGGCCGAGGACATCGTCGATAACGGCGGCGCCGAGGATGATCTTCGCTTCATCGCTTCCCGACTCTCGCAGGTCGCGCAGCACGCGCGCGGTGATGCCGACGCTGGTGGCCGTCAGCACCGCGCCGAGGAAGGCATGCACGTAGACCGACCTCTCGGGAAGGAGCCACGCTCCCATGAACCACCCCAGCGCGAAGGGGGTCGCTACGCCGAGTAAGGCGACGAGGAGCGCCGACGGTCCCACGCGGACAAGCTGCGTGACGGTAGATTCCAGCCCCACCTCGAAGAGGAGAACGATGACGCCGAGACTGGAGAGGATCTGGAGGAACGCGTCGTGCTTCAGCCCCTCGACTCCGTGATAGCCGAGGAGACCGAGATTTCCGATCACGATGCCGCAGACCAGCTCGCCCAGGACGGCCGGCTGGCCCGCGCGCGTCGCCAGCCACCCTCCCAACTTTCCGGCGCCGAGCACGAGCGCCATGCCGAGGAGGAGCGGGACGACCGGATCGTCGAGGCCGCCGGCCCACGCGGGCGACGCCACGGCGAAAAGGGCCGCGGCGACGAGCGCCACGCGAACGCGGCGGCGCGTGCTCGAAAAGGGGGCCCGATGTGCGGAACGGTCCATGAAGGGGGGAGCATACCCCGATTCGGGGCGCTCTGGTAGGATCGCGGGAGCGCGCCCGGGCCGTCACGCCGGGTTGGCGCCCCCATCGACATCTCCAACCGGAGGGAACGCTCCATGCCCTGCCCGCGCCTTCTTCACCTCGCCCCTCTCTCATTCGCCCTCATGGCCGCAGCCGCCATCGCCGTCGCGGCGCCGTCGCCCCCGAGGCACGAGCCGAGCCAGCAGAGCACGTCGAATCACCCCGCCGCCACGGGAGAGAAACCGGCATCGGAGAGCCGCGCCCTGGCGGAGCTCTCGTACAAGAAGGGCTACAAGGACGCGCAGGAGGCGAAGAAGCTGAAGAAGTCGGGGAAGACGGCGCAGGCGACCGAGAAATTCGCCAAGGCGCTCACGCGATTCGAGGAGGCGGTCCAGCTTCACGAGCCGTACGCGGAGGCGTGGAACATGATCGGCTACTGCTCCAGGAACGTCGGCGACCTGCGGCGAGCCTTCGACGCCTACGACCGGTCGCTCGCGATCGATCCGGACTACGAAGAAGCCCACGAGTACCTGGGCGAGGCCTACGTGATGTCGGGGAATCTCGAGAAGGCGCGGGAGCAGCTCGCCTGGCTGGAGGCGAAGAAGTCCGGCGAGGCGAAGGAGCTGGCCGAGGCGATCGAGGCGGCGGAGAAGGAGAATGCGGCGTCGAAGGGTGTGGCGGCTTCGGGCGGCGAAGCGGCGCCCGCGGCGCCCGCCGATTCCGCCGCGGCCGACTCGGCGTCAGCCCACTAGCCGCCGCGACGGACTCCTAGCGAATGACGATCTTCGTGAGGTCGACCTTCGGTTTCGGGTAGCGGAGCCGGAGCGATTCCAGCGTCTCGACCATGGCGCGCGCGATGAGTGCATCGCGCGCCCATTTCTTGTTCGCCGGCACGACGTGCCAGGGCGCCCACGGCGTGCCGCAGCGATTCACGGCGTCCTCGTAGGCCGCCATGTACCGGTTCCAGAGCTTCCGCTCCTTCAGGTCGCCCACCGCGAACTTCCAGTTCTTCGACTTCTCCTCGATCCGCTCCCGCAGCCGCTCCGCTTGTTCCGCCTTGCTGATGTGGAGATAGAACTTGAGGATCGCCACGCCGTTCTCGGTGAGGTGTCGCTCGAATTCGTTGATCTGCCGGTAGCGGGCCTTCCAGACGGCGTCGGGGACGAGACCGTGGACACGGACGACCAGGACATCCTCGTAGTGGGAGCGGTTGAAAACCCCGATCATGCCGCGCGGCGGGACCGCGCGATGGATGCGCCAGAGGAAGTCGTGCGCCAGTTCCTCCGCGCTCGGGACCTTGAACGATGTCACCGCGCAGCCGGCGGGGTTCAGGCCGCTCATGACGTGGCGGATCGTGCCGTCCTTGCCTCCCGTGTCCATCGCCTGAAGAACGACGAGGAGCGCGTGGCGCCCGTCGGCCACGAGGAGTTTCTGCAGCTCGCGGAGCCGCTCGAGATCGCGGGCGAGTTGTACCCGCGCCTCGTCGTGTGAGGCGAAGCCGCGGGTATCGCCGGGGTCGACGGATCGGAGGCTGAGGCGCCGGCCCGGGCGGACAACGATGGTTCCGTTCATGCGCGGAGGGTAGCACGGTGGGGGGGAAACGAAAGAGGGGGACGGACCGTGGTCCGCCCCCCTCTTCGTGTTCGTTGTCGCCGGGCTCCCCGGAGGGAGCGAGGCGCTAGACAATATGGAACGACCGGCCCCGCGTTCGTAAAGTCGTATCCTCTCGCGA
>ERZ1292633.1861-Hain-H41-02um-R1-1861-length-22208-cov-4_pt1 | contig 22208 bp, 21 predicted proteins | sample MGYA00564406_ERZ1292633 | MGnify/ENA primary metagenome ERZ1292633 (study PRJEB36523, sample SAMEA6512639) | groundwater metagenome | collected 2019-01-08 | study: AquaDiva: Metagenomics assemblies of 32 groundwater samples
AGACCGCCGAGCTTGCGGAGCCTGTGGAGGGAAGGCGCGCAGCCAACGGGAACGCTGAGCAAGCCCCCGCCTGCCGGACACTGAGCCGGGAGAAGGCAGACATATAAAGGACATCCAGGAACCTAGGTAGTACCAAAACGCCACTTCTTGGTGGGTGTCCCCAAAAGAAAGTAAAGGACATCCATGATCCTTGCTGGTACCAAATGGGTTTGGTACGCTTGCGATTCATGGATGTCCTATATTCGCTAGGATAAAGTCGTTCAGCAAGCCGTCAATACGGTGCTGAACGCGATTTACGAGAGCGACTTTCTGGGCTTTTCGTACGGTTTCCGAGCGGGCCGCAGCCAACACCAGGCGCTCGATGCGCTGTGGGTGGCGCTGACGACGCGCCGAATCGAGTGGATTTTAGACGCGGACATTCAAGCCTTTTTCGATAGCATCGATCATGGCTGGATGCGCCGCTTCTTGGAACATCGAATCGGTGATCAAAGGCTGCTGCGACTGATCGACAAGTGGCTCAAAGCAGGCGTGTGGGAAGACGGTAAACGAGTGCCCGCGCAGCTAGGCACGCCGCAAGGAGGGGTGATCTCACCACTGCTTGCCAATGTCTATCTGCACTATGTATTCGATTTATGGGTTCAGCAATGGCGAAGGCAGACTGCGCAAGGCCAAGTGATTGTGGTTCGCTACGCGGACGACAACATTGTGGGCTTTGAGCATGAAGCGCAGGCGCAACAATTTCTGGAGGCGCTGCAAGAGCGACTGCACAAGTTCGGCTTGCAACTGCACCCGGACAAGACACGCCTGCTGGCCTTTGGCCGACGCACGCACCAGCGCCAGAAGGCGCAGAACGCCAAAGACAAAACTAACTTTGACTTTCTGGGGTTCACGCACCTGATGGATCAAAATCAAAAGGGCTACTTTACCGTCAAGCGATTGACCATCAAGAAACGCATGCGCGCCACGCTAGCGGCGATACGGGAGCGATTGATGAAGCAACGCCACCGCAGTGTGGCCAGCGTTGGACGTTGGCTCAAGGCGGTGATGCGAGGCTACTTCAACTACCACGCCGTGCCTGGCAATCTCAAGCGACTGGATGGGTTTCGTAGCGAAGTGTGCAGGGCATGGCGACATGCGCTGATCAGGCGAAGTCAAAAGCATCGCCTGAACTGGCAACGATTCAATCGCCTGACGCGACGGTACATTCCCTCGGCGCGCTTGGTGCACCCCATGCCGTACCAGCGATTCTCGCGTTAGCACCGACGGCAGGAGCCGTATGCGGTAGTTCCGCACGTACGGATCTGTGCGGGGGGCGTCCGGTAACGGGCGGCCCTACCGCGACCCAAAATATGGATGACCGATGATGACATTCCGCGAGACCTACGGCATGCTGAGCCCATCACCTTCATCTTGATGGAATGCCCACATGACCCGAGCTCGCCGAAATCTGGTTGATCTTGCTCTAACGCCTTATTACCACGTCGTCGGGCGCTGCGTGCGGCGCGCTTTTCTGTGCGGGGTGGATGCCTACAGCCAGCGTGACTACAGCCATCGCAAGGCCTGGGTGGTGGACTTGCTGGCTCAGCTCGCGGCAGGCTTTGCGCTCGATGTGGCCGCTTATGCGGTGATGTCGAACCACTACCATCTGGTGCTACGTGTGAACCCGCAGCGTGCCAGCACCTGGACGGAGACTGAAGTCGCCCGTCGCTGGCAGTGTTTTTTCGGGCAGCACCTTTTGGTGAAACGGTACTTGAATGGCGAGACGAGCACCCCCGCCGAGCGGGAGGCCGCGCAGCAAATGCTGCTAGGCTGGCGTGAGCGGCTTTGCAGCTTGTCCTGGTTCATGCGCATATTCAATGAAACGCTGGCGCGGCGGGCTAATGCGGAGGACGAGTGCCGGGGGCGGTTCTGGGAAGGGCGTTTTCGCAGCCAAGCTTTGCTTGACGAGGTGGGCTTACTCGCGTGTATGGCCTATGTTGACCTGAATCCGGTGCGGGCCGGGCTCGCCGCTACACCCGAAAGCAGTGAGTACACCGCGATTGCGCAGCGCCTTCAAGCCCTCATGCTGCCCAATGAAACGATCGCCTGCGATCCATCCTTATCGATAGAAACGTCGGACGAATCACCCCATGAGCCAACGCCAGGCCCGCGGCTGATGCCCTTCATGCCGGAAGGATTGGCCCCCGCGCAGCCCAGCAATACGCACCTTCCTTATCAATTGCAAGACTATTTGGAGTTGCTGGACTGGGTGGGGCGTATTGAAAGGCCAGGCAAACGCGGATACATCGCCGCCAACACGCCCGCCATCTTGCAGCGGCTCGGGCTAGAGCCTGAGCGCTTTCGTGCGAAGCTACACAGCCAGTTCAGCTTCAAAGGCAGCGTTGTGGCGAGGCAAAGCACGGCCAGGCAAGCCGCTAGCCAGTCGGGGCGTCAGTTCTTTCGAGGGGTTTTGTTTGAGCAAAACGCCGCGCCATCAGGGGCTGCTGTTCAAACCGCAGTTTCAGCAATGTTCTAACCGTAAACCGTATGGCTCTGTGACGGGTACGGCTTTCCCGATCAAGCCCGTGCCGACAGCAAATTCCCACGCGTGCTTGAACCGCTAGCCCCAGGGGCGCTGGCAGCGCTGTTGCTGGCTAAGTTGGACTGCAAGGTGCTCAGAAAATTTTGCAAGGTCGGCGGCTTGGTGTCGACCTGCCCCGGTGAGCCACGCGACTGGTTGACGACCAAGGTGTGAAATGCCTCTTGCAGGGCGGGCGGAACCTGCCCGTTGGCGACTTCGGTGATGACGGCAGATAGTCGATCGTTGAACGACATGGACTCAGCGGCCAGCCTGCGCGGGTTGCCTTGCGGGTCTAGGCGGTTCATGTCTTGAAACAAGGCATACAGAAACTTGCCTAAGTCACGGGGCAGGGTATGCCGGATACCAGGGTCTGGCGCGTCAAGACCGATGCTCAGTAAGCTGGCGGGCAGTGCGTCAACGGGGGCTGGTACTTTGATGTCGCTGGCTGGGGTGTTTGACGAAGCGGTGTTTTTCGCCAAAAAGTCACGCAAGGTCTGTTGCAGCGCGTTCATCAGGCTGCTGGAGGGAAGCTCGCTAGCTGCAGGACGCACAGGTTGTACTGGGGGCGGCGTGTTGTCGTTGGGCTGCGTGGCCCGGCGACGATCTGCCGCCCGGCTGCTATTGATTTCGCCCACAGCAATGCCAGCCTTGTTCAAACGACTCGGTGATACAGCTATGGGTTGCATCGCGGCAGGCACTTGCATGACCGTCTCCAATTCAATGGCGCCCCATTCATGGCGGAATCCCACTCCGTGCGCCAAGGTTGAGGGGGATGCTCATCACCCTTATCGGCGCAGAAGCCTAGTTCTTAAGTGCAGCGCCATGCTCCATCAACGTTGCCCTAACAATTGTTGACGTGAACCTTACAGGGCGGTGTCGTATTTGTGCGGCAAAGTGCCATCAATGTGCGGGAAAGTTCTTTGTTGGGTCACGTGAAATCACCCATAGAATCAACCTGGCTTCAAGACCATAAACCCTCGGTTTGCGCCATGTGTGTTACCGAGTCCAATTCAGGAGATCCCTCTATGGAACGCCGTTCCTTTGTCCGCCAAGCCGGTTTGGCTGGTGTTTTGGCTGCAGGCGCTGCACCTGCAATCGTCAATGCGCAAGCGGCGATTCGCTGGCGTTTAGCTTCGAGCTTTCCAAAGTCACTTGACACGATTTTTGGCGCAGCGGATGTGTTTACCAAGGCCGTCTCTGAAATGTCAGGCGGTAAGTTTGAGATTTCGGTGCATGCTGGCGGCGAGCTGATGCCCGCTTTTGGTGTGGTCGACGCCGTGCAAGCGGGTACGGTTGAAATGTGTCACACCGCCCCCTACTACTTCTTCGGCAAGGACGAAACTTTTGCCTTGGGTTGCGCCATTCCGTTTGGCCTGAATTCGCGCCAAATGAATGCCTGGATGCTGGAAGGCAATGGCATGAAGCTGATGCGCGACTTCTATCGCAACTACAGCATTGTTAACTTCATGGGCGGCAACACAGGTGCGCAAATGGGCGGCTGGTATCGCAAGGAAATTAAGTCCGCTGCGGATATCAAGGGCTTGAAAATGCGGATCGGTGGCTTCGCCGGTAAGGTGCTGGGGGCTATGGGTGGTGTGCCGCAAAACATTCCGGGCGGCGAGATTTATCAAGCGCTGGAAAAGGGCACGATTGACGCCGCTGAATGGGTTGGCCCGTATGACGACCAAAAGCTGGGCTTCAATAAGGTCGCTAGCAATTACTACTATCCTGGGTGGTGGGAGGGCGGCCCACAGCTTGACTTCTACGTCAACAGCAAAGCATTTGATGGTTTGTCAAAGGAATACAAGGCCATCATCGCGGCGGCCACGTCTATGGCGCATATCGATATGCAAGCCAAGTACGATGCCCGTAACCCTGGCGCTTTGAAGCAATTGGTGGCCTCTAAAACCAAGTTGCTGGCCTTCCCCAAGCCGGTGCTCGACGAGGCTTTCAAGCAATCGATGGCTTTGTACAGCGATTTGTCGGCCAAAAACCCGAACTGGAAGAAGGTTTACGAAGACTTCGCCGTCTTCCGCCGCGACCAAAACCTCTGGTTCCGCTTCACCGAAGCGCGCTTTGACAGCTATATGCAGTCAGTCAAGCTTTAAGCACGCAGTACTGCGTTCCACCAAAACCGCTGACGGGGCAACCCGTACAGCGGTTTTTTGCTTTTTGGCCACCCTGCTGACCATTGGGCACCCGTTGTGCTTGCCAGATTTTCCCGTGCGGTATGCCACGCATGCGTGGTTCTTTGATGATGCCGTACTGAAATAGTCTGTGGCAGTGACGAAGACACAGCAGCGCTAACCTTTGTTGCGCGCTTGGGGGTGTATTGGGTCTATGGCCGCATCAGCAGCAAATTTGAGGTTTTTGCGGGCGCTAATTCGCGTTGTTTTTTGCGTGCTAGCGCTTGCTAGTTCGTGGGCATTCGGTCAAGCCTCTGGCGTTGGGCCGGTTGATGCCGACAAATCTACCAGCACCTTTCTTGTACATGGTTTTGGCACCTTGGGTGCTGTTAGCAATCGCTCGGATGTCTTGAACTTTAGGCGTGACATGGGCCAGCCATTCGATCTTGGGTCACAGCCACGGTACACGCCAGACACCCGAGTGGGGCTACAACTGAATTACCAACCGACGCCAAGCCTAGAGCTGGTGGGGCAATGGGTGTTGCGTAGCGCCGCAGAAGGCGCCAAACCGATTGACCGTGTGGAATGGGCATTTGTAGGTTACCGCTTGACACCCGATTTACGGGTGCGCTTGGGCCGCACGGGCGTGGACGTGTTCTTGATGGCGGATGTGCGCAACGTCGGTTATGCCTATCCTTGGGTGCGGCCCAATACCGAGTTTTACGGGTGGGTGCCGGTGTTTTCGGTGGATGGCGTTGACATCGAACAGCGCTTTAATCTGGGCGACTGGACTTGGCGCGCTAAGTTGGCGGCAGGCAGTACCAACTCGGTGTTTCCGACCGCGCCAGGCTGGCCAAACTACGACTTGCAAGTGCGTGATGCCTATACCTTTGTTTTGAGCGCTGACGCGCCACCGTGGTCAGCCAAGCTGAGTTACTTGACATTTCGCATTGCCACGGAGTACCCGGCTTCAGATTTGCATACCGGTTTGCAGGCCTTGCAGAACCCGATGTTCGGGCCTGTTGCGCAAGAGGCAGCAGAGCTGGATATGAATTCTCGGGTATTGGGCGCCAAGTCTCGGTATTGGGCTTTGGGTTTGGCTTACGATCAAAGCCCGTGGTGGGCGCAGGCTGAGTTTGCCTACGTGAGTTCGCCAGCAGTTGCCATGGTGCAAGGGCGGCGAGCATACGCCAGCGTGGGCTACCGTATTGGCCCGGTTTTACTGCATGTCACCAAGAGCAAAGCTGACAGCAGCACGGGTGCGCAGGCTAATCCGAATTGGTTTGCGCCAATGGCCCCCGTGGTCGGCCCGGTTGTAGCTGCCCAAATGCAAGCTGTGGGCAGCGGTGCTGCAGCGCTGATCAACGGAACGCGTATTGATCAAAGCACGTTTGCTGTAGGCCTGCGCTGGGACGTGTCGGAAAATTTTGCACTCAAGGCGCAAGTGGATGACGTGCTGGTGCGTGCTAACGGGCAAAGTTTATGGACTGTTAAGCAAGATGGCTTGGGTGATCAGCGTGTGAAGATTTGGACGCTGACCTTGGACTTTGTTTTTTGAGTCAATGATGCGCAATATCTTCAAACTCACGGCGCTCGTTCTCTTAGTGCTCAATACGTTCACCAGCATTGCGCGTGCCGACCTATTTGTTGTGGTGAACGTGGCCAATCCGGTGACAGCATTGAGCCAAAAAGAAGTGACTGACATATTCATGGGCCGCAGCAAGACGTTTCCGAGCAAAGCCTACGCCAAGCCCTTAGATTTGCCGCGCGGCGACGCGTTGCGCACGGAGTTTTATCAAGCCTTAACGGGTATGGGGGCTGCGCAACTCAACAGCTATTGGTCGCGCTTGCTGTTTTCTGGGCAAACGACACCACCGCCAATGCTTGGAGACGAGGCCGCCATGTTGCAAACCGTGCGCTCTGACCCTAGCGCGCTGGGGTATTTGGGTACTGCGCCCACGGATGCACAGGTTCGCGTCGTGTTCACGCTCAAAACGAGCACGAAATGAAGACGTTCCGACACAATCTGCATCAACGTTTTACGGTGCTGATGCTGGTAGCGGCGCTATTGGTGGGGTTTGTCATCAGCGTTTGGTCCTATCGCTCCGAGTACGCGCAAGCCGTTCAAGATAGCTCACGGGCCTTGGAGGCTATGGTTCAATCGATCGAGAAAACCGCCGCCATTGCGGCCTATAACTTCGACGAGACTTTGGCGAATGAGTTGATGGCCGGTCTGCGATTGCATCCCCAGGTCGCTATCGCGCAGGTGCTGTTTAACGAGGGCGAGCTGAGGGACTCTGAGGAGCAGGCTTTCACCATCAGTCGGCAATTGAAGTCCCCGTTTCCACCCCATGATGTGGTGGGTCGTTTGATTCTGCGGGCTAACAAGGCAGCCATTCAGGCGCAAGCTACAGCCAGGGCGCGCGCGCAAGCGATCTCCATCGCGATCCAAACGGCACTGATTACTTTGGTGCTATATGTGGCAGCGGGCCGATTTGTCTCGCGCCCCATTGTGAAGTTGGCCGATGGTGTGGCGGCTATCGAGCCCGGTAGCTCTCAGCGTCTGCCACCGCTACCCAATCACGAGAGCGACGAACTGGGCATGTTGGTGGACGGCACCAATCAATTGTTGCAATCGTATGAAGGCAACTTGCAGCGGGAGCGCGAATTGCGGCGTGAGGTCGAAGTCATGGAGGCGCAATATCGGCAAATCTTTGACTCCACCAGCGCGGGTATCTTTGTACTGGACAACGACGGTAGGCTCATCAACAGTAATCCGACGGTGGAGCGCTTGGTCGGGTCTGTGGTCAGTCAGGGCAAAGGGCAGAAGGGGCAAGATTTTGTGGTTGGTGTTTTCAAAGACCCTGAACGCGCATGGTCACTGATTGACCGAGCGCGTGAGTGCGGTGAAACCATGTCCGCTGACCTTGAGCTGGTGCACGCTGGCGCTGCGCCGCGCTGGGTGCATTGCTTGATCTCGGTGCAGCACGATCATAACAACGAAGTGCGCCAAAACGGCTTGGTGGAAGGCGTGGTGTATGACATCACCGAACGCCATAAAGCCGAGGCCGTGACGCGACATCGCGCTGAATACGATGGCCTGACCGGGCTGAACAACCGTCACAGCACCGAACACCTTATTGACCAAATGGCCTTAGACGCCAAGCGGTTGAATAAACACGCTTGCATTCTGTGTATCGATTTGGATGGCTTTAAGCGCGTGAACGACACCTACGGACATCACGCTGGCGACTACGTGCTGCGTGTGTGTGCCCAGCGCATGCTCAATTGCGTCAGGCGCGGACATGACTTGGTTGGGCGTATGGGGGGAGACGAATTCGTGGTTGCTTTGGCCAACTGTGCGATCAAAGACGCAGCGGTGGGTCGTACCGCCGAGGCTTTGATCAGCGGTTTGAGCGAGCCCATCACCTTGGCTGACGACCAGGGGACGGTCGCCATTGGGGCCAGCATCGGCATCGCCTCGACCAGCGAAAGCGGCTTCAGCCGCGAAGGTTTGCTGGCGGCGGCAGACTGCGCCATGTACGAGGTCAAGCGCACCGGTAAGAACACCTACGCTACCGCATTGCCGGACGTGTTTCAAAAGGCGGCGGTTGACCCGCTAAACTAGTCATACAGCGATCTTGCTGGTGATTACGCTGGCCCTTTCGGGGCTGCCAGCCACAATTCCATGAAATATATTTGCTCAACAATGGTTCTTGCCGCATTCGCCGTGCTGGCCAACGGCGCCATGGCGGCAGAGCCCGTCACCGAAACCCTGGCATCAGGCGTCAAGATCGTGCATACCAAGCTTGGCACAGGTGCCAACCCCAAGGTGACCGACGTCGTTAAAGTGCATTACAAAGGCACCTTGGCCGATGGCAAAGAGTTTGACAGCTCCTATAAGCGCGGCGAGCCCGCGACATTTCCGCTCAAAGGCGTGGTGCCTTGTTGGACTGAAGGCGTGCAGAAAATCAAAGTTGGCGGTAAAGCCACGCTGACTTGCCCACCTGAAACGGCGTATGGCTCGCGCGGCGCGGGTGGCGTTGTGCCCCCTAACGCAACGCTGACCTTTGAGGTTGAGCTGTTGGCCATCGAGAAATAGTCATGCCGGAACCAACCACTGAGACACAAAAGCACAGCGCAATTCGGAGAATGACAATTTTCTCTTCGGTCGCTGAGGCACTGTGTCTTTGTGGTGTGGTTCCCTGAAATGGAATTTGCGCTTGCCGTAACATCGGCACCATGAGTGCTTTGAAAATTCTGTTCGGCTTCCATGCCGTGACCGTGCGGCTGAAAACAGCGCCGCAGTCCATCACCGAAATCCATTACGACACAACCCGGCGTGATCAGCGCATGCGCCAGTTCATTGAGCGTGCAACCGTCGCTAAAGTGCGCTTGATCGAAAGCGACGACGATCGGCTGCAAAAGCTTGCTGGCTCGCATCGCCACCAAGGTATCGTGGCGCGAGTGCAGCAGGTGGCTGTTTCCAGCTCTTTAGATGACACGCTGGATACCATTGAAGGCCCAGCCTTGGTTTTGGTGCTAGACGGCGTGACTGACCCGCACAACCTGGGTGCATGCCTACGCGTCGCCGACGGTGCGGGTGCGCATGCCGTATTAGCCCCCAAAGATCATGCCGTCGGCGTGAATGCGACCGTGGCAAAAGTTGCCAGCGGTGCGGCAGAAACCGTGCCGTACTTCATGGTGACGAATTTGGCGCGCAGCCTGAATGAACTGAAAGAGCGCGACATCTGGGTGGTTGGCACCAGTGACCAAGCCGAAAAATCCCTTTACGATATCGACTTTAAAGGCCCTGTCGCGTTGGTGTTAGGCGCTGAAGGCACGGGTTTGCGGCAACTCACCGCTAAGACCTGCGACGAGCTGGTGCGCTTGCCCATGCAAGGGGCGGTTGAAAGCTTGAACGTGTCAGTTGCTGCCGGTATTTGCCTGTACGAGGCGGTGCGCCAGCGACAGTTCGTAAAAGACTGAGTTCGAAAGTTCAACCGCAGCGGCACAGAGAAAATCCATTCCATACGATTTGATGAATTCTCTGTACCTCTGTGGCCGCATTCTGGGTTTATTGCATTTGGAGTTGCCATGAGCGTGATTGATGTTCGCCATCCACTGGTCAAACACAAAATTGGGCTGCTGCGCGCGGCTGACATTTCAACCAAAAAGTTTCGCGAACTGACGGGTGAAATTGCACGTCTATTAGCCTATGAAGCCACCAGTGACTTTCCGCTGGAGACGATTACCGTTGAGTGCTGGAGCGGGCCTACCGAGGTAGAGCGTATCAGTGGCAAGAAGGTCACCGTGGTGCCCATCTTGAGAGCCGGTTTAGGCATGTTAGAAGGCGTACTGGACATGATCCCGAGCGCCAAAGTGAGCGTGGTAGGCCTAGCGCGCAATCATGAGACCCTGCAACCTGAGCACTATTTTGAACGCTTTGTGGGGCAACTTGATGAACGCACGGCCTTGATCATTGACCCGATGTTGGCCACGGCAGGCTCCATGATCGCCACCATCGATTTGCTCAAAAGCCGTGGTGCTAGCGACATTCGTGCGCTGGTGCTGGTGGCCGCGCCAGAGGGGGTGGCTGCCTTGCAAAAGGCCCACCCAGATGTGCGCTGCTGGACAGCATCGATTGATAGTCATCTTAATGAAGCGGGTTACATCATCCCAGGTTTGGGCGACGCGGGTGATAAGATTTTTGGCACCAAGGAATAACGGGTTAGTCGTCCTGGGTTGTTAGACGATCTTCAGAATTGAATTCCGGCTCACCGTGCTCAGGTGTAACTATTGGCAATGCCAATCGCTGCACCAATGGCGACCAAGGTAACCGGCGCTAGCCAGTCGCGCAGCAAGGCAATCACGGTGAACAGCATCAGGCCGACCATGAGCGGCTCGGCCATGCTGGGCTTGGCGAGCAGCCAACTGGTGGCTAAGATCAGCCCCACGGCAATCGGTGCCAGCCCTTGAGAAAACGCTCGCACACCACGGCTTTCGCGTCGCGTACTGGCCCAGCGCGTTGCCGATAGAGTTAAGGTGGTGGACGGCAGCAAGATTCCCAGCATGCTCACTGCTGCGCCTTGCCAACCCGCAACGTTCCAGCCCAGTACCGCCACAAATAACAGGTTAGGGCCGGGCGCGGCCTGAGCGATGGCTACAGACGCTGTGAATTGCGCGTCACTCAGCCAGCCATGTTCGCTGACCAAGTAGCGGTGCATTTCCGGCGTGGTGGTAATGGCGCCACCAATGGCCAGCAACGACAAAGTTAAGAAGTGCAAAAAAAGGGGGAATAGATCGTGTGGCGCGTTCATGGCCTTAGCTCATGCCACGCCCACGCCATAGCCGGTAGGCCTAGTAGCGCAAGAATCATCACCAACGGCAGATGTAGCAAGGCCACGCTCAGACATGCCAATGCAGTCAAAGCAAAACACAGCTTGCGGCCCAAGGCGTTGTTTCGTAAGCCCGCAAGCAACTTGATGCCGGTGGCGCCAATCAGGCCTGCCGCAACTGCGCCCATGCCTTGCAGGGCGCCAAGAACTTGGGCGTGGTTGGCGTATTGGCTATACAGAGCAGCCATGGCCAACACGATCAGCGTTGGGGCGACCAACATGCCTGCCAAGGCCGCAAACGCGCCCCGCAGGCCAAAAAAGCGATCACCCAACATGAGACATAGGTTGACGACATTTGGGCCTGGCAGCACCTGCGCGGCGGCCAACAACTCGGTGAATTCTTCGCGGCTAACCCACTTCAGGCGGTCTACCAATTCGCGCTGGGCGACGGCCAATACGCCACCAAAACCTTGCAGCGCCAAGCGGTTAAAGGCCCAAAAAATGTCCGCCACCTTTGTGGGCGTGTTGTGTGGCTCGGGCGTGGGCGCACTGCGCTTGCCTGCATCTCTTGGATTCGTGGTCAACTGCGTAATACCTTGAGTGCGTCGGGGTTGATGATGTTGCTGGGCTGGCCCGCCATGAAGTTGACCACATTGTCGAAAGCCGCGTTGAAGTAAAGTTCGTAGCTGTCTTGTTCCACATAACCGATGTGCGGGGTACAAACGGCGTTTTCCAGGCGTAGCAGCGGGTGCCCTTGCAAGATCGGCTCGCTTTCAAAGACATCAATGGCTGCCATGCCTGGCCGACATTTGTTCAGTGCAGACACCAACGCACCATCTTGCATCAGTTCGGCCCGCGAGGTGTTAACAAACAAAGCAGTGGGTTTCATTTGCGCTAAATCATCCAACGTCACGATGCCACGGGTGTTGTCGCACAGGCGCAGGTGCAAGCTTAGAACGTCCGCGCATGCGAAGAATGTGGCCTTTGATTCCGCCGCTTCGTGGCCATCGGCCCGGGCTTTGGCTAGAGAACTTTCGCTACCCCATACCAGCACTCGCATCCCAAAAGCTTTCGCATAGTTGGCAACCATTTGACCGATTCTTCCGTAGCCCCAAATCCCGATCGTGCGCCCATTGAGAACAAGCCCCAAGCCAAAGTTGGGCGGCATGGAGGCCGACTTTAAGCCGGCCTGCTGCCAGGCCCCGTGTTTGAGGTTGCCGATGTACTGGGGCAAACGCCGCATGGCGGCCATGATGAGTGCCCAGGTCAGCTCAGCGGGCGCAACGGGCGAGCCCACGCCTTCAGCAACGGCGATGCCCAAACGGGTGCAAGCATCAACATCAATGTGTGAACCCACACGCCCGGTTTGCGAGATCAAGCGCAAGTGGGGCAGTTTTTCAAGCAATTGGCGCGGAAACTGCGTGCGCTCACGGATGAGTACCAGCACCTCGGCGTCGCGCAGCCGCACAGAAAGCTGGCCGATGCCCTTAACGGTGTTGGTAAAAACCTTGGCATTCAAGTGTTCGAGCTTAGTGGCGCACTTGAGCTTACGCACCGCATCTTGGTAGTCGTCGAGGATGATGATGTTCATTGACTTTTCGAGCGTTGGCCGAAGCTGGGCTGCATGACGGACTGAGCACGTATTTTGCCGCAGACGGCGGCTCTATTCGGTCACCAGTTGTGAGCAGGGCTTTCGAAACAGCGCGGCCAGCAAGAACAGCGCCAAAGGCCTAAGATGCAGGGTTGAACTTAGCCAAACCTTTTTGAGGAAATGAATCCATGTCGATTTCGATGTATTCGGCCAGTGTGCCCGTTATTTCGCGCCTATTGAACAATATGCTGGGCTGGCTGGACAAAGCTGACGAGCATGCCAAGAATAAGAAGTTCGAGCCCTCCGTTTATTTGGGGATGCGTTTGGCGCCCGATATGTTCACGCTGACGCGCCAAGTGCAAATCACCAGCGATTCAGCCAAGGGTTGTGTGGCCCGTCTGGCAGGCGTTGAAATGCCCAAATGGGAAGACAACGAAGCTAGCCTAGACGACTTACGTGCGCGCATTCGCAAAACCATTGACTATGTGCAGAGCTTCACCCCTGCACAATTGGACGGCACTGAAGAGCGCGAAATTTTGGTGCCGCGCCGCACCGGTGAACCTAACCGCTTTGAAGGCGAAGTGTTCCTGAAGCACTATGCCATGGCCAATGTGTACTTTCATGCAACAACCACCTATGCATTGCTGCGGCATGCAGGTGTGGATTTGGGTAAGAGCGACTTCTTAGGGCCGCTCAAATAATGGGTTAATGGGCCGCAAGGCCCTCTTGTTATTGAAGATTTTTGGCCAAGAACTTGTCGACACGAGTCCAAAAATCGACCCGATGCTCGTTGATGATAAAGCCGTGGCCCTCGTCGGGGTAAAGCACCCACTCCGGCTTGTTGCCCGCTTCTTTTAGGGCATCGCGCATTTTGGAGCCGTGCTCAGCGGGCACGCGGCGGTCCTCCAGGCCGTGCGCGAGCAATACAGGGGCCTTAATTTGCTTGGCCAGTTGCAACGGCGAGTTGGCCGCAAGGAAGTCTTTTTCAGTTTCTGGGTTTCCAACCAAAACCGCCGCACCATAGGTTTTGTATTCGTCGCTGAAATCAGACTCTCGTGATGTCAGCATCAAATTGAGATCGGTAACAGCAGCCCAAGCAACGCCGCACTTAAAGAGTTCGGGGTAGCGCGCCAAGCCCATCAAGGTTGCGTAGCCGCCGTAACTGGCGCCACTGAGGCAGATGCGCTTCGGGTCAGCAAGGCCTTTGTCGATGGCCCATTGTGCGGCGTCTGCAATGTCGTCAATCATGCCGGTGCCCCATTGCTTCCAACCCGCCCGGAAGTGCTTGTTTCCGAAGCCGGTTGTGCCTCGGAATTGCGGCTCGATGACCAAATAGCCACGGGACGCGTAGAACTGGGCTTCGGCATCCCACTCCCAATAGGTGCTGCGCACAAACGGCCCCCCGTGAATCAGCACGACAGTTGGCCTTGCTTGTTGGGGGCTCGCGGCTTTTGGGGTGGTGCCCCAGACGGGTAGTTCGTGCTTATCGCGCGACTGAATACGATGAAGGTCAAGGTTGGCGGCTTGATTTGCCTTGATTTGCTCGTGCTTGCTGCCAATCAATCGCCACGTTTTTTCCGCCACCTGGTAGATCAAAAAATCGCCAGGCACATGATCGGAATAGGACTTCACCAAAATGGTCTTTGGCTCTTTGCAGGAATGGGTACTGATGGTGTTGGTGCGTCCGGGTAGTCGTTCATCCACCAATTTTTGCAAGGCTTGCATTTGGGGCGTAAACCAGGCCGTGCTGGCACCGTCTGTTCGCAGATGAACGCCGCATGACGCCGCATCGTTTTTGGTTGTGATGATCTGCCCGTCAAAGTCAAAACCAGGCGTGCTCACCAATGCTTCAACTTCCGGGCGTTTGTTGGCAAAATCGTACCGAGCCAGTTCACTGGTGCTCGCTGCTGACTTAAGCGTACGCGTAACAAATAACTGCCCTTGCTCGTCAACATGTTCGAGGTCGAATTTTGTTTCGTGGCTAGGAAATCGATCCAGTTCTGCCCACTTGTTGGTTTCCAAATCTCGCCAGTACACGATGGCCTTGCCGCCATGCACGGCTGTCACGCCACGGGCACGGCCTTTCTGATCGAAAAGCCAATCGATGGCATGTTCAGGTGCATTTGCTCCTAGATTTGTGGTGCGCCCCGTGCGAACGTTCAGGCGCATGGGTGCAATCCAATCCGGGCGGTTATTGTCTAGGCCATAAACAGCCTTGCCAATGATCACCTCGTCCGGCTCCTGGCCGTTGACGGTGAGCAGGAAATGGCTGGGGTCGAGTCCGGCTCGATTCTTGATATTGGTGCCGGTTTCAAAGATGTCCCAACTGCGCCGAATCAGGTGCCGGATGGCGCCACCTTCGCGTGCAACGCTGTACAGGCCAGACCCGCGATAAACGTTGACACCATCTTTGTAGTCCACGACATTGAAAACCAGCATCTCGTCGTTGACCCAATAAGGTTCGTAGACATCGGCATCTGCAAACCCAGCAATGGTTTTTGGCGGTTCGCGGCCTTCTAGGTCGATCACATTCAATATGACACGACCCTCTTTGCTATAGAGTTTGGCCGCCAGCCAGCGGCCAGAGGGCGAAAGGTCCACATCCTGCAATTTGGGATGCTCAAAAAAGGCTGCCACCGGTGGCAGCTCAGGTGCCGTAGTTTGCGACTGACCCTCGGCGTAGCCCGTGAGTGTGGCTGCCAGCAGGCATAGTTTGGTTAACAGATGTTTCATGGTCTCCTCCAGTGACTGATGTTATCGCGCGGTATTTTCGCTGCATCTGTCACAAAGAAAAGCGCTTGAAGCCTGTATTGACGGATCAATCACGCAACAGACTAAATTTGATGCAACACCACAAGCAGCGCGCTAGCAACGGCCTTGCCAGCATTGTGAATCTTGTGCGGCCCATCAACCGCATAGCGAGCGGTTTCTCCGGCGCGCAATTTCTGGTGGGTGTCGTTGCTATAAACGTCCAAACTACCCGATAAGACACTTAAGTGCTCGCGTGAGCCGGGTTCGTGGGCGGCAGAATCCAAGGTGCCGCCTGGCTGCACGGTGAGCTCGTACCATTCAAACTGCCCGGCCAATTCGATCGGGCCTAATATGCGCAACTTGCATAAGCCGTCAGGGCTGGCTAGCGTGGGCGTGGCGTGCGCAGGCACCATGGTGATGACCGGCTCTGCGCTGCGCTCGCCACCAAGCAACTCCGCTAGCTCCACACGCAAGGCATTGGCCAGCCGCCAGACCACAGCAACCGTTGGGTTGGCCTGGTTGCGCTCGATTTGCGACAGCATGGACTTGGAAACGCCAGCGCGGCGCGAAAGCTCGTCCAGCGACAGGCCCTGGGTTTGCCTCAGGGCCGCCAGCGCCAAGCCCACACGAGGAGGCTCTGCCGCCACCATGGGTGTTTTGCTGGGCGGCGATATTTTTACCCTCTTGGTAGGCGTAGCTGGCATAGTCTGTCTTGACGGCTTTTGGATAATCTATGATACTGCACGCATGTTCGATATATCGAACAATATGAATTTGATTGTACGTGACAGGGGTGTCCAAAAAACGCCCAGAAAACACGTCGTAGCAAGCCACACCGGCATCTTCAAAACGTTGACATTGAAAGGTCTGACCCATGACCGTAGCTGCAACCCAGTCAAACGGCGCTGACGCGTTTTATGCGCAAGTGCGCTCCACGGTGCAAGAAATCCGTGACGCCGGTTTATATAAGAGCGAGCGCATCATCACCACACCACAATCAGCGCAAATTCGCACGGCTGATGGGCGCGAGGTGATCAATCTTTGCGCCAACAATTATCTAGGCCTGTCTTCGCATCCAGCCGTGATTGAAGCCGCGCACCAAACGCTTGAGTCGCATGGTTATGGCTTGTCTTCGGTGCGGTTTATTTGCGGCACGCAGAATATTCACAAAACGCTCGAAGCTCGCTTGGCGAAATTTCTGGGCTGCGACGATACGATTCTGTATGCGGCAGCGTTTGACGCCAATGGCGGCCTGTTTGAACCGCTGCTTGTCGAAGAGGATGCCATCATCAGCGACGAGCTGAACCACGCCTCCATCATCGATGGCATTCGCTTGTGCAAAGCTAAGCGCTATCGCTACAAGCACAACGATATGGCCGACTTGGCGCGCTGCCTTGAGCAAGCCAAAGCCGATGGCGCAAGGCACAAGCTGGTGTTTACCGATGGTGTCTTTTCGATGGATGGCACGATAGCGCAGTTGGACAAAATACGCGCTATTTGCGACGACCATGGTGCATTGCTGGGCGTCGATGAATGTCATGCCAGCGGCTTCATGGGTGCGCGCGGGCGCGGCACCCAAGAGCACTGCGGCGTGTTCGGCAAGATCGACATCATCACCGGCACATTAGGCAAAGCACTTGGCGGCGCTTCGGGCGGGTTTACGAGTGGCCGCCGGGAAGTCATCGAGTTGCTGCGGCAGCGCTCACGCCCGTATCTCTTTTCAAATACGGTTGCGCCGTCAATTGTGGGGGGCTCGATAGCGGTGCTTGACTTGCTCGAAGCATCGACCGCCTTGCGTGACAAGCTGGCGGCCAATACCGCGTACTTCCGCGAAGCGATTGCCACGGCTGGTTTTGACATCAAGCCTGGCACGCATCCTATAGTGCCCATCATGGTTTATGACGCCGTGAAGGCACAGCAATTGTCCGCACGCTTGTTGGAGCTAGGCGTTTATGCAGTCGGGTTCTTTTACCCTGTGGTGGCTAAGGGGCAGGCGCGAATTCGCTGTCAAATTTCAGCCGGGCATGAGCGCGAGCATTTAGAACGCGCAGTAGCGGCCTTCGTGCAAGCCGGTCAAGAGCTAGGCCTTACGAAATAGAAAGGCGAAGAGCATGAACGGCAGAATTCTCATCATCGGGGCCAATGGTCAAATTGGTACGGAGCTGGCGCAAGAGCTGGCGCTACGGCATGGCCCTAGCGCCGTAGTCACCAGCGACGTCGCACCCCAGGGCAGGGTGCCAGCGCTGCGCCATGAAATGCTAGACGTGACCGATGCTGCCGCGCTGGCAACGGTGGTCAAGCGGCACGACATCAAACAAATCTATTTGCTGGCAGCGGCTTTGTCCGCCAATGGCGAAAAGCACCCTCAGTGGGCCTGGAACCTGAACATGACTGGGCTGCTCAATGTGCTGGAATTGGCACGTACAGCTAGCTTGGCCCAGGTATTCTGGCCCAGCTCCATTGCCGCTTTTGGCCCCCGCACCCCGGCTGAGCAAACCCCTCAAAGCACGGTGATGGACCCTACCACGGTGTACGGTATTTCCAAGCAGGCGGGCGAGCGCTGGTGCGCTTGGTATCACGCTAATCATGGCGTTGATGTGCGCAGCTTGCGCTATCCGGGGCTGATCAGCTACAAAACCCCGCCAGGCGGTGGCACCACCGACTACGCGGTTGACATCTTTCACCAGGCGCTTAAAACCGGGCGTTACACCTGCTTCCTCAAAGCCGATCAAGCCTTACCCATGATTTATATGCCCTACGCCATTCGGGCCACGCTTGAGCTTATGGATGCACCTGCGCAAAACATTCGCAACCGGGATTCCTACAACCTGTCGGCCATCAGCTTTACCCCCGCAGAAATTGCCGCTGAAGTGGCCCTGCAGGTGCCGGGTTTTGAGATCAGCTACGAACCCGATTTTCGCCAAACCATTGCCGCCAACTGGCCGCGCTCAATCGACGACAGCGCCGCGCGCCAAGACTGGGGTTGGAAAGCTCAATACGACTTACGCGCCATGGCGACCGATATGCTTCAGGCATTAAGAAAAATGGGGTCAGAGTCAATTATTTGAGCATTCCTTTCAGCGCAATTTGAAGCACTTTTAGCATGCCCTCGGGGTCTTCTTGCATCAATGCATGTCCTGCAGGGAGGTGATGAACCATCGGTTTGAGCAAGGTCGCTAGCTCTCGGGTTTGCCTAGAGGGCGTCATTTGATCGCGTTCGCCCAAGACGAAATGCACGGCACAGCTGACTTGCTGCGCTGCATGTGCGCCGTTGGCGTAGTCATTGCATAACTGAAAATCATGGCGGAATAGATTGCTCGGTGCCCAGCCTGCTTGTACGCGCCGCATCAGGGCGCGACTACCTCCATGTAGCCAGCCCCCCGGCCCTGGATACGATGGTTTAGCCGCCCAGGTGCTGTGCGAAAAACTGTTCACCATGTCGATGGCCGCCAAGGGGTCGTTTTGCGCGGTGTCAAGCAGCGCGGCAGACACCTTCATCGGGTAAGCCGTGCCCACCATCACCAGGCGGCTTGCACGTGCAGGCACTTGAGCCGCAGCTTCCAGGGCTATCAAAGAGCCCATGCTGTGGCCGACAAACGCTGCTTGTTGAACGCCCGCAGCGTCAAGGCACGCTAACACCCACGTTCCTGCGGCTTCAATGTCTTGCAGCAAGGGGCCATCGCTTCGGCCATGACCGGGCAAATCCAGTGCCAACACACTGTATCCATGATGAGCGAGTTGCCGCGCCAGCAATGTCCAAACGCTGTGATCGTTCAGAGCACCGTGGATAAACACCACGCAGGGAATGGCAGGGTCAAATGCTTTACCGCCGGTGTAGGCATAGACGGATTGTTGGTTGACTTGAAGGTCCATGGCTCAAGCTCCCGCTTTCTCTGCGGCCTTGAGCGCACGCTTCAGGTCGTCCATTAAGTCATCTGCGTCTTCTAGGCCGATCGATAAGCGGATCGTGCCCGGCGTGATACCCGCCAAAGCCAAAGCGGCGTCGTCCATGCGGAAATGGGTGGTCGAGGCGGGGTGGATCACCAAGGATCGGCAATCGCCTACATTGGCCAAATGCGAAAAGATTTTCAAGGCCTCGATGAAGGCGCGGCCTTGGGCACGTGAGCCCTTCAAGTCAAAACTGAAGACCGAACCAGCGCCCTTGGGCAGGAGCTGCTGTGCCAAGGCTTGTGATGGATGTCCGTCAAGCTCAGGATAGCCCACGCTTGCAACCATGGGGTGCGCGGCCAACATTTGCACCACGCGCCGGGTGTTTTCAACATGCCTTTGCATGCGCAGCGGCAGAGTCTCGATGCCCTGCAAAATCAGCCACGCGCTATGCGGGCTCATACAGGCGCCAAAATCTCGCAGGCCTTCACGGCGCGCACGCAGCAAGAAAGCGCCAACACTGCTTTCCTCGCTGAACACCATGCCATGAAAGCCCGCGTAAGGTTCGGTTAGTTCAGGGAATTTGCCGGACTTATCCCAGTCAAATTGACCGGAATCCACTAACACGCCACCAATCACGGTGCCATGACCACTCAAAAACTTGGTGGCCGAGTGGTAAACCAAGTCCGCGCCATGCTCAAAGGGTTTGATGAGGTAGGGCGTGGTGAGTGTGCTGTCCACCAAAAGAGGCAAACCACTTTCATGGGCAATGGCGCTGACTGACGGGATATCCAGCACGTCCATACCGGGGTTGCCCAGCGTTTCACCAAACAGCAAACGTGTATTGGGGCGAATCGCCGCGCGCCATGCATCCAAGTCACCGGGCTTTACAAAGCTAGTCTCAATGCCAAAGCGCGCCATCGTGTAGTGCAGCAAGTTATGCGAGCCGCCATAGAGCGCGGAGCTAGACACAATGTGCGAGCCCGCCCCGGCTAAGGTGGCAACGGCCAAGTGCAGCGCTGCCTGGCCACTGGCTGTGGCAATGGCACCAATGCCGCCTTCCAACGCCGCAACGCGTTCTTCAAGCACGGCATTGGTGGGGTTGGAAATGCGTGAGTAAACATGCCCTGCGCGCTCCATATTGAATAGGCTCGCCGCATGGTCACAGTCTTGGAAAACAAAGGATGTGCTCATGTGCAGGGGCACCGCTCGTGCGCCTGTGGTTGGGTCAGGCGCTGCGCCCGCATGCAGCGCTAAGGTATCAAAGCCGGGGTCTGCGTAACCAGCGCTTCTGGGTCTATCCATGCGGGCTGCCCCTTGCGGTGGGGGTGAAAAACCTTGCGAGCGGCCCTGTGAACTCTTTTCAGACATGGAAACTCCGCATTCTTTGCATTTCAGATGGCCTCATTGTGTGCTATGTTTTGCTTGTGTTTGCGCGGGCTAGGAGCGCCCCCAGGCCTGCCGCTTGGCGTCGGGTCCATCGTTTCTCATGACGCTTGCGTTTCGAAAAGGAGATACCTATGAAAGTCGCCGATATTTTGCGTGTCAAAGGCGGTACCTTGTTTACCGTTGTTCCCGATCAACCGCTAGCCGAGGCGGTTGGCACGATGGCTGAACGCGACATCGGTTCGCTGGTCGTCATGGAGCATGGCGAATTGGTGGGCATGCTGACTTTTCGGGAGGTTATCAAGGCCACCGTTAAAAATGGCGGCAGCATTTTGGGCCCGATGGTGCGATCCGTCATGGACGACGCGCCGCTCACCTGCACCCCGGGCACTGAAATCGACGAAGTGCGCCGCATGATGCTTGGCCGCCATGCCCGCTACATGCCGGTGCTAGACGGCAGAACGCTAATGGGGGTGATCTCGTTCTACGACGTCGCCAAAGCGGTTGTTGACGGGCAAGACTTCGAAAACCGCATGCTCAAAGCCTATATCCGCGACTGGCCGGTTGAAAACGAAGCGCAAGACGGGGGTTGAATACTGGGAACCCACCACAGAGGCAAAGAGAAAATCAAGAGAAAGCCGTTGAACTTTCACCGAATTTCTCAGTGTCTCTGTGTTCCTGTGGCCTGGTTCCATGTATTTTGAAATTTCAGATGCCTACAATGGGGCAACCCCTAGCTACCCGCGCCGCGCCGCTTCAAACCCATGTCTGGCAGCAGTTTTGGTCTATTGTTTTGTGTTACCAACTTTGGCGAGAGCCATGGCCCCGCCATAGGTTGCGTGATTGACGGCTGCCCGCCGGGCTTGGCATTGAGCGAAGCGGATATTCAGCCCGAGCTAGACAGGCGCCGCCCCGGCACCTCGCGGCACGTGACCCAGCGCAACGAGCCTGATACCGTCGAAATTTTGTCTGGGCTCTACGAAGGCAAAACCACCGGCACGCCCATTGCATTGCTGATTCGTAACACTGACCAGCGCAGCAAAGACTACGGCAATATTCTCGACACCTTTCGCCCTGGGCACGCCGACTACAGCTATTGGCGCAAATATGGCTTGCGCGACCCGCGTGGCGGTGGCCGCTCATCTGCCCGCCTGACGGCCCCCATGGTGGCCGCGGGAGCCGTCGCCAAAAAATGGTTGCTTGAAAGATACGGCATCACGTTTCGTGCATGCATGAGCCAGCTAGGCCCGATCACGATTGCCTTTGAGGGCTGGGAGCATGTGCCACAAAACCCCTTTTTTGCGGCCAATACCAGCCAGATCGAGGCGCTCGAGGCTTATATGGATCAACTGCGCCGAGACGGTGACTCAGTGGGATCCAAAATTCATGTGCAAGCCTGTGGCGTGCCGCCGGGCTGGGGTGAACCGCTTTTTGACAAACTGGACGCCGATATCGCCTTCGCCATGATGGGCATCAACGCCGTAAAAGGTGTCGAAATTGGTGCTGGATTTGCCTGCGTTTCACAGCGCGGCTCGGAGCATGGCGACGAGTTGACGCCCAAGGGTTTT
>ERZ1292633.1157-Hain-H41-02um-R1-1157-length-28923-cov-6_pt1 | contig 22184 bp, 9 predicted proteins | sample MGYA00564406_ERZ1292633 | MGnify/ENA primary metagenome ERZ1292633 (study PRJEB36523, sample SAMEA6512639) | groundwater metagenome | collected 2019-01-08 | study: AquaDiva: Metagenomics assemblies of 32 groundwater samples
ATCAGTAATGCATCAGATTTCCCGAGTTACAAATGTGGGTCACCATGTCATCACGAATCGCGCGCAGCGGTTTGTTCCGGGGGCTTGCGGGAAGAATTGAGCGACGCGCAGACCTTCGAACATCTTCAAAAACGACGTGCATCTGTGGTGGGGGTCAGAGGGGCTTTGGATTTTGATAATTCAGTCAACATTATCTGGAGGGGGGCGATACCAACGCACGACGCACCACGCACCGTGGGGGCGAGAAAGAAATGATCTCTCACAACATCAAACCGACCGCGAGGTCGAACTTGGTGGCACAGATGGGGTAGCTCAGGCTGATCCCCGTGCCCGCCCCGGCCACGCAGCGGAGGAGGAACGATCCTTGGCTCATGAAGCACATGGCGGCGACGCCACCCATCACGGCGAGCCGGCTGGTCGTCGTGGTCCAGCGGTCCACGTCTCGGTCCGTCAGGAGCCGGCTCGCCTCACGAACGACGTCGGACGTCGTCGGAAACCGGCGAGGAGCCGTCCAGAGACTCTGCGCCAGGGAAGTCGCGCCCGTGACGGCAACCGATCCGGCGATGCACCAGAGAAACGTCTGCAGGAACGGAGCGACAGCCAGGTCGGGATTCTTCTTCTGTTTGATGAGAGAGAGGCGCAGCATTCGACGCCGCCACCACAGTGCAGGTTGTAACGTGAACAGCGTCAGCGGGGCCACGCACGCCCGTAACCGGCCGAGCAGGTCTTGCTCCAAAATCACGAACCCAACTCGGCTGGTTTCGCCGTTCGCGGAGTCCCCGTCGGCGGCCGACAGCGCGTGTCGTAGCGACATCAATGCGACGGTCACAGACGGTGCGCCGGGAATGGCCGCCACCACCGCCGCGGCCGCTCCCGACACGGCCATGGGCGCGGCCGCACGCCGATATCGCGGCGAGGCGCGGTGGGTGTCACCCCACTCGCGCGGAAAGGATGTCAGATCCACCTTCCGGGCCAACGGATTGTCGAAGAACACGGGGAAATAGTGCGACGCCGTGTGTCCAACTGCGAGTGATTCGAGCGCTCCTTGCGGTGGCGATACTGGCGGCTTCTGCCCTGGTCCCCCTGGTGACTTGGGCTCGGACCAAAGACCCATTCTTCCGGTGATTCTTGTGGGGTGTGTGTGGGTTTGACAACCCCCGTTGTGACGATGAAATGAAAAATGTGAAAAATGTGGGGAGCTGTGAGTCGGCACAAAAAAGCGCATCCCCCGCTGGGTTGGTACCGACCACCTCTTGAGCAGAACGATCGTATCGAAATAGAGAGAGAGAGAGAGATGTAAGCTAACTGAATACAACAACTACGACTTTGCGGCGGACCGGTGACGACGACGATCTCCCACCTCCTAGCCATTGGTTTGCCCCGGCGGCGGTGTTCGTTTCTTCCGGGCTGTCTCACGGCACCGACCGGAGCTGTAGCGACAGGAACGAGTTCTGCTCCGACAAGCGTGACAGCTCACCGTCGTCTTGGGCGGCCTCTCGGCGAGCGACCCCGAGGTTGTGCCGGAGGGAGGCCATCATTTGCTGCATGCGCGAGATCGTGTCGTCGCGCTCGGCCTGCACAGCCGTCAGCTCGTGGCGCAGCTGCCGCACCTCGGCGTGAACGCGATCGCAGCTGTCCTGCATCATGGCTAGCGTGTTCGACAAGGAGTCCATTTCGCCGTTGAGCGTCCCCACGTCTTTGTTAATCGTGGAGACGTGGCTGTGCACACGAGCCGCGTTGCGTTTCGCCGCCTCTTCTCCAGCCGCGAGGGCTACTTGCAGCGCACGGAGCGATGTTCTCATGGACGAGACATCCGCTGCGGCCGCCTCGGGTGATCGGGGACCCCCTCCACGTCGAGCGGCCGTCGAATAGTGGCTGGCGGCGGTGGCCGGCCCGGTCCCGAAATGGGTGACCTCAAGTTTGTGGACGTCTCGTTGGACCTGCTGGTGCTGCGACTGTGCCGCCATCAGCGATCGCAGCGCGTTGTCGAGCTCCTCGCCGCGGCGTGCCGTGGGCCCCGTGGGTGCCATGGCGGACGACTGCGGTCGGTCCGTCTGTCTCGTGGCCCATTCGGGAGCAAGGCGAAGGCGGTTGGGAGAGTCTCCCCTCGAATCGTCGTCGTCATGCCCTCGTTCTCCAATTTCTGCATCTGCCCCCAGAGAGTGGGCCGCGACGGCGGGCGGCACGAAATGCGACCCGGCGTATCCATCCGCAGCGGAGTGATCTCTCGCGAGTCGCGGGTCGCCGGCGTCGTTCCACTCCCGCAACGTCGGGAGCCACGCCTCTTGCGTGCGGAGGGTCGGGGCACACTTGTACGCCACATCTCGGCCGGTGGCATTTAAAGGACTGCCAGCCGACACTTGGTGAAGGGACGGCGAACTCATTTTATTTCGCTGTGCCACACAGCAACCGATGGATGGCTACTGTGGCGAGTGGAAGGGAGCTACCTGTGGTGAGACCGCGGACGATAGTTCTGACCTCAGCAGATATCATTTTGTCATGCGGAGGGTTTCTGTCATGCAGCATTTGACTCCCGTCTGGTGTTGAAGTGGGAAAAGCCATCACATCGTCCTTCGTGTGTGTGTGTCGTTGTCATCGGTGGGAAGTCAAATCACTCACGACGATCCGGCAGCCGCGATCTCCAACGACTCGGCGCAGGCGCTGAAAATCGATGCGTGCCGCCGCCATTCGGCGCTGATGGCCACGTCGGCGTGGCGTGCCTCTCCCGCTTCGTCGTCGTCGACCCCGGCAACGTCGCGAAGAAGCGACGGGTCGTCCCGGGGCGGTTCGCGACCTGCCAGCGTGGCGCTCAGTGTCGCCAGCGACCGGAACAGCGCGATGACGTGCTGGTCCGCCGGGAGCAACTTCTCCCTGATACGACGGCCGAAAATGGACAACTCCGGGACGCCAACAAGCACCGCACTGAGTCGAACGAGGGCGGCCGTGATTTCAGCCACGCGACAGGTCACCTCGCCGCGGGTCCCAGGACCAGACGACGCCGTCTGCCGTGCTCGTTTCCGGCTGCTCTGCCATCCGTGGGGCCGCAAGATAAAGAGGGCCGCCTCATCCGCATCGACATGCGAGAACAGCGTCCCCAGAAAGCGAAGGATGCCTGCGTCATCCAGCAGCGTGGTCATCAGCATCGCCATCAGTGGCGTCGCGACCACGGGAACCAAATTTTCAGTGAGGCCGACAACGGCGGAGAGGCCATTCCACGCCGTCAGCTCCGAGAAGCGTCGCACCTGCGCGGCCGCAATGGACAGCGGCGACTGCAAACCGCGGCGAAGGGCTTTCAGCGCGCCGCTTGTCGTCGTATCCGGTACGGCTCCCCAACGGCGCAGCCCCTCCACGCAGATTCGGCCCACCTGTCCCACTAGCGACGTCAATCCGTCGTTCAGCCATCCGCCGCCGACGATCAACTCCGCACTGTCCGCTCCGCCGCACACCAAATCCAACGTTTGGAGCAAATTCGACGCCGTGTGCGCCATGCGTTCCAAATAGTCGGCGGCGGGGAGCATCATCAGGTCGTCGTCCTTCTCACCCGCGTCCGACGATGCCACGTAGCTGACGACCGCGGGGGCATCGGCAGCGGACCTCCACCACTCGTGGGCAACGCAGCTGTCAGACTGCGCGAACGAAGGGATGGACCCCGCCGCCGCGGCAAGCGACGACGTCGGCGGGGGCAGTAGGCTTGCCATAAAGGAGACCAAGTTTTTGCAAAGCAGCTGTCGGTAGCTTTCCTCTCCATGGGTGGCCCCGTGTGCGGAAAAACCCGCGCGAATGGCGACGGTCGCCTCGGGGAACTGAGTCCACAGTTCGCACATTAATTCCCCGAGCGACTCCAACAGGTCCGGGTCCCAGAAGACGAAGGTGTCCCCGTGGGGCCCCCCCTCATCGCCGCCACTGCTGCCGCCCTTCCGGGCCGGACCGCGTGAGAGAAAGATGGTGGCATGGGCGAAGGCGCGCCGCAGTAGCAGGGCGACGCCGTTTCCCATCGAGACCACCGTTGCCGCCTTCAGAGGGATGCTGCCGCGCACCACCACCAACGAAAGGCGGACGATGCCCGTCAGCCGAGTGAAGGCAGCCACCGTCAGCCACGAAGGGCCGAAGTGGGGCCCCCCTTCGGGGGCGGCGCCAACGTCGTCGTCCGCAACCAAAATATTGTTCGATTTGAGGCACCCTTCCTCGGCCAGTGCGGCGATCCCATCAGCGGTGGCTTCCTGCGCGATGAGCTGCCAAGCCTCCTGCAGTAGGGGTGTGGAGGCCACGGCCGCGGCGATTGGGTGCGACATACCGCCTCCGGATGCGGCTCGGCGCTCGTCGTCAACGACCTCGTCGTCGTCATCGTCGTCCGATGGCGGCGCCTGCAGCTCCGCGGCGGTGAGCGTCGCCGCCGTTTCTATCGCCGAGGCGCTCACGTCCGGATTTGGGTGGGTGAGAGCGACCGAGCACAACCGTTGCGTTAAGTACTGGGCGACGGTGGCGCGTGGGACCGAATGAAGCGGCGGGGCCCAGGCTTCGGCGAGCGTCGTTGGATCCGCCACCGTGACCGACACGACCAGGTTCGTGGTGGTGTCGGGCGATGCATCCGCCGTCGTCGACGACGCGCCGCCACCGCCGCCTTGCGCCCCGATGAGTGTTAGGACGCGGTAGTCGGCTGACGCGGCGCTCGTCGCGAGGGACCGGAGGGCACCGTCGGCATCCATCTGAGCGAGGCGCTCGCCTGCGAGGCGTCGCTTGCGCTGAAATTCATCGTGTAGCGCCATGCTGTCATCGACCGCCTTGTCGAGCTCGGTGAGCGTGTGCCGCAGTTGTCGACCGCGCATCTGTTAAGAGGTCGCCGTTCCCTTGAGGCCGCACACAAACGTCTGAAAGGGTAATGACTGACGGTTTTTTGTTTTTTTTCGTCTTCGCGATTAACTCGAATCCGAAATAGAGGGGAAGAGCACACGCAAGATATTTTCTGACCAAAACATTGCATGTTTTGAGTCCAAAGCAAAGCGGATCAACTGATCCGCAGGAAAATCATCTTCCTTCCTTCCGATTTGCAAGGAGAATGCCAGCTGGCCTGAATGTGACATGGTCAGAAAGATGATGGTATCTAATCAAACCCCCGAAACACCACTCGGCGGTTTGTCACCTCCTTCTCTCTCACTCGGCGCCGGCGTTGGATGGTGGCATCGGTCTCGCCCCGTCCATGACGTCGCCGATCACCCGTCCGTACTTGTCGACCCTCACCGTTCGCATGCCTAGGTTCCGAGCCTTCAGCGCGCCGGACTTGCGGTACGTGCCCTTCGAGCCGTTGCGGTCGCAGGCGTCGACCATCTTCGCGCCAATACCGTCCCACTCCTGCGGCGTGGGGTGCCGGATGGTCACCCCAACCGCGACGACCGATGCGGACGACGCATTCCCTTTACTGCGGCCGCTGTTCGTCACCGGTGAGGCTTTCTGTCCTGCTGCGGCGGCCGCGCTCGCGGGGAGCGACTTGAGCATGATGGATAACTCCCTCTCTGATGCGTGCACACCAGTGTACTGATGCGCAAGTTGGGACGTGGTCGCCTTCTCCTTGATCGCGTCCATGAACTCCTTCATTTTTTCGATGGCCATTTCCGCGTTCTGGAACTGCTGGATGGTTAACTTGACGGGGTGGCCACGCTTCAACTCGTCCACGACTTTAGTGCTCTTCCAGCCGATGAAGTGGCTGTCGACGACGTCGCGAAAAACGTGCTGTACCACTGGGCGCTTGGGCCCCTCGTCCAGCGGCGCAGCGGCGGGGGCGTCGTCGTCGTCGTCGGCGTCCAACCCCGCGGCCGTCGAGAGAGTGGCGATCATTTCCCGTTGGGCCTTGCGGACGCGGCAGTAGGCGGTGCCGCCGCTCTCGGCGAACTGGACCAAGTCCATGCCAGGGTACTCGGCGTCGATTAACTTGCGAACCTCTGCATACGGCGCGGGGGGCATCTTCAGCCGCATATCCTCCCCGGCGTCGTTCTGCACGTGGGTGACGGCCACCTGCGCGCAGAGGATGCAGTCGTTGATAGGTTGCGTCGTGAGGCGCTTGACGACGGCGGCTTTCGCGGCGATGACTGACGGCGTGGCAGCCGACGCTCCGGCGACACCGAGCTCCGTCATCCACTGAGACACGAGCGACTGAACGCGATCGGCTTGGGCCTGCTTCGTCTGGTCGATCGCGAGCGACTGCGCAGGGTCGTACGCGAATGAGCCTGCCACATCGTCCTCTTCGTCGGCGAAGCCCTTGGCAGTGCTCTGATGCCGGCAAGCCACCAATGAGTGCATCGGGGTTGCAGTTGCCGCCCTTGCTTGCGGAAAGACTGGGACACCGACTCTCTGAAGGGAACCCACGATCCAACCTAGGCCACGGGACATCGGTTCACCCCTGCGTAAACGGGATGCGGCCGAGTGACGGGCAGCCACGCGAAGTAGCATTTGCATCTTGTGGTAACACTTCCTTACTTTGCACACACGTGGTCGTCTGTGCAATGGCAATGAAACCGGGATTGCAACTGCCGCCGACTGACCATCGACCCGTCGCTCGCCGTGGAGCGATCGGACGGGAAGGCAGGAAGACGTAGACAAGAACACAAAACGTACACCGCGGCGGCGGGAAAATTCCACCGGGCCGCACTTGGGGAGGTGGGCGGATATCACACCGACGTGGCAGGTGGGGGCAGCCGGGCGGTGAGCGGCAGCGGTCGGCCGTCGCGGCTAGCGGCGTGAGACCGACTGGCGGAGCGACTATCGCAGATCCGCTGCGCCACATCTTGGCCCCGGGACGCCGCTCGTAGGTCGCCCGTGTGCGCGGTGGTCAGCGCCGTGTGGCACAGTTTGCTGCCCATGGCGAATGTCCTCGCGGCCACGATCATCGGCGTTGTGGCGATCTCCGACTCTCCAACGGTTGTGACGACTCTGCGGGCGATGCCTCTGGCGTCAAGGCTCAACTGCTTGCGGCGATTGACATCGTTGAGAAACGGTGTGGCGCCAACGGTGCGCAGCCGAGGCACACCATGCGATCCCCCGGCGCCCAACATTTCCGCGAAGACGTCGTCCGCATCCGGCGAGGCGACCAGTCGCAGGGGCCCGGGCGTGGACGACTGGGCACCCCCGACAGGAGGCAGGGCACTTGCCGACTGGCCATCGGTGACTTGACGTGCCACCCCTTCGCCACTAGCACTGGAGACTGTGACAGTGTCCGTTTGCATCGCGACGGTGATTTTCAGAGTGTTGACCAACTTCCGGTACTTTGCCTTCGCCAGCCGGCGCTGGCCCTCGGTTTCTTCGGCGTAGTAGTCGGCGAAGCGCGCGACCATCGCGGTGTCGCAGGCGATGAGGTAAGGGACGTTGGCGGGCGGCGGAGGCCCCGTGCCGCCGCTTCCTGCGCCCGCTGTAGGGCTCGCGGCGCCACCGCCGGTGCGCCGATCGGTGAGCAGTGCATCAATGAGCTTCAGATTCGTCAAGGGAGACCGATCCTTCAGCGCGCGCAGCAGCCGCAACAGGTGTTTGTGATGCACCATGCACAGCTCGTGCAACGCCCCTGGCGTGAGCTGGTGATAGCCATCCGGCGCCGTCAGCCGTTTGAGAAAGCCAAAGTCGATCGCCTCATTGAACATCCGCAGGTCCATACCGCGCTTGGCCATCTCGGCCCGCGAATTCGCCTCTCGAGATTCAAAGTATTCGATTCGCCGGTTCACGGCAGTGGTGGACGCTTTGGCTAGGGCGGCCAGCTCGTCGCGGGCGTGAGCTAGAACTTGAACGATGCCCGTGGCGTTGATCGCGGCGGCAGGCCCACGGGACGCATCGGGAGGGGGCGGTGGTGTTGGGGTCGCTACGGTCATCGATGACGAGGCTGCCAACGTGAGCTGCGACACTAGGTCCATCGAACGCGTCAAGCAGTCGTTTAGCGCGGACGGCGCTTGCGATCGGAGCAAGGCGTGAAACGCCTCCCGCGGCCGGCGGGCCATCATGGCGTTCATATGCTCGGCCGCGGTCGCCTTCACCTCCTGTATACGACGTTTGGCGGTTTCATCCTCGGAGGCCAACCCGTCGAGCAGCATGGCGTCCATCACCGAGTCGCTGTACATCAGCGCGTGCTGTTCGGGCACCGAATAGAATTTGGCCAATTGCACGCGGAGGGACGCGACGTCGTTGTACATGTCGGCGTAGCTCGAGAGGTCCGCGGCCTCCAGGAATCGATGGCCCTGATGGATCAGCGCGCGGTGTTGCACGACGTATCGGCGGAGGAGGGCGTCGCGCTCCTTGGACCCCACCATGCCTTGCGCTCGTTGGATCTCGTCGAGCTCCTGGGTGAGGCAGCCTTTGAGTCGCGTGAGCTCCGCGAATTTTTGCGCGACCCGGCGCGCTTCACACGTGGCGAGCAGGGACGGATCGTCTGTTGGCGGCAGCACAGGCGGTAGCGGCTGGAGTAGAATGTCGTTCATTGCGCGGTCCACCGCGTCGGTTTGTTTCTTCAGAACCGCCTGGCGGTCCGCGGTGAAGCCGCGACCAGACAGAATGGCGAGCTCGAGTAGCAGGCGGTGCAGCTCGTCGCATCGAGCGCTTTGCGCGGCCGATTCCTCGGACACGCGTTGCATCGCGGCGGTGATGTGGCGGCCTCCAAGGGTGGTCAGCCGTTTGAGGCCCTGCTCGATGTCGTCCGCGGTCGGCACCGGCCCGAAGGCGCCGCTGGCCCCGGACGCGCTCGTCAACAACGCGGCGTCCGTGGGGCCACCGTCTGGCGACGCCATGCCACTAGCCTGATGCCCCGGCGGCGACGCCGCCACAAGGGCGTGCTTGTCCTTCAGCGCGGCGGAAACCTTCGCGTGCACGTTCACAGCCTTCTGATGGCGACTGAGCTCGCTCATACCTGGCTTTCCGCCCGCACCACCTCCTGCCGTGGGCTGGTCCTTGCCCGCCCTGGAGGACGATGGTGTGGTGCCTTCGGTCGCCGAATCCGCACGTGCGGCATCCGGTGTGGGCGCGTCGAGTGTCATGTCGGCGGCGAAGTCCAGGAAGGGGGCATCGTAATCGACGGATTTTGTTCGCCGCACGCGGATAACGCCGAAATGCCGGTCGCTCGGAGGGGCCGTTCGGTCCATCGGCGCCGCCGTCGCGGTGTCCGCCGGCGACCCGTCGCTCGGCGGCGGCTTGACGACCACCACACGTTGAGAGGACGAGCGCGGTGTGGGCGTCGGGGCGGCGTCGGTTTCCTCGGCCCCGTCGTCGGCGTCGTCGGTGGCGCGCCGCAGATGTTGCCGCTCGCTTTCGGTGGCTTCACCCCAGAGGGCGACGGATGCGCGGCGCGCCTCGGTCGACGGCGGAATGGCGGCGGCGTCATCCGAGAGCACCGCGTCAAAGAGATCGTCCGCGGCGGAACGCGGCCCCTCACTGTGTCTCGCATCACCAGAGTCGGACAGCGGCTTGGCGATCGCCCGGCGGCCCGCGGGTTTTCCCCGCCGCGCTGTGGTGGCAACCTGTCGGTCCTGTGTGGAGGGGTCGGCGATGCCGCTCGACGGTGGGGCCACTGTCAGCGACTCCCGCCGCAGCAAAAATGTCGAGCCGGGTGCCACTGACGAGCGCCTCCGCACGGTTGTCGACTGTGCGCGGGGCGAGGGCAGGGGGGCCGCGTTCGTCTGCACCTCGTTGCGGTACTGCTGAGCCACTCGTCGCAGGTGCGAGAAGAGCGGGTCGATGACCTCCATATCCGACGACGCGGCGTCAGTAGGTGCGGCTTCACCGACGCTTGCGGGTTGTGGTGTTTCGGAGTTACGCGACTCGTCGTCCGCAGCTGTCGAGAATCGTCGCGGCCGCTGTGAAGATTCTGTGGTCGCAAACCCACCACTCGGCCGTCGTCTGCCGGCTGGAGCGGGCCCCAAGACGGGCGCCACCAGCGACAGCTCGGCGACTTGCGGGGTGCGCGCGAAGGTCGGCTCGACGGGTACCACGAGCGGCGTCGCGCCATCGTTCAAGGTGGATGGCCGACGAGCGGCGACCGTCACGGGAGGCCGCTGGACCGGGCGAGCCGCGGCTCCCCGCTTGTACAAGGGCGACAAGTCGCTGCTCTGAGAAACGTTTGCGGCTGCGAAGCGAGAACCTTGTTGCTGCTGGCCGCGCGGCTCGCCCGCGTCGTGGTCGTAGTGAGCGAGATTGCTGCGTTCCAATGCCGCAATCGTGCCCCGGAGGGCGTCGACCGCATCGCTGTATTTTTCCATGGCTCGGCGACGGAACTTGACCTCCGCGACAATGCGGATTTGGTCCGTCGTTTCCTTCATGTCCCCCGATGACCGGTTCTTGTACAGCTTCGTGATCAGCGCCTCCATGGCGACCTTCTCCTTGGCGGCGTTCAGGTTCTGTTCCTTGAGGCACTCTGTCGTGGCATCCAGCTCCCTCGTCAGTGATGTCGACAGCTGGTTCAAGCGTGCGACTTCCTTGTCTGCGGCCTCCGCCTTCTGCCGTGCGTTGCGCAGAGAGGCCTCGAGCGTCTGGATACGATTGGCGTCCATCGCGCGGCGGTGGAGCAGCTCAATGCGCTCCTTCGCGAAGTCGTTCCCATGCTGCTTGTCGTGCTTGCTCTGCAGCTCGTAAACGGTTTCCTCCAGCTCGCGCCGCTGGCCCTCCTCGTCCCGCAGCCTCGTCTGGGTCTCCATCAGCTGAAAGTTGCGCTGGGCAAGCTCCTTCTGCGTCGCGAACAGCGTGCGCTGCACGTACTCGTATTTGCCTTGGAGAACGGCGAAAGCGGGATTCGTGTCGAGCGGGCCGTCGACGATCGTTGTTGTCTCGCCGTTCGATGCAGCAGTGGCTTCCGCAACCGTCGCTCTCGCGGGGGGGTCGGCGAAGTTGATGTTGGAGACGGGATCCTTCCGGTCGGCCAGCGGCGACGCCATGGGCTGCGACCCGGGCTGGCCTTTCGCTCGCGATGACTGAACGTCGTCGCCATCATCGTCCTCGTCGCTGCCGCTGTGGTGAGACGAAGAGCCGCTGTCGCTCGTCGAAGAAGACGACGACGACGTCGAGCCGCTTCCGGCTTGCCGGGTGCTGGGTGGCTGCTGGCCAACCGTGCCGCCGCCTCGATTCACAAAATGGGCATCGCATGTGTCGACGGCCTCTTTCACCGACGGCATCTTGAGCTGTTTGGCGACGTCAAAATAGCGGTCGGTCACGCCGGAAAGCAAGGTTCGGATTCTCGTGTGATTGCTGGTGGTGTGCATGGCCGCGACGCGCGCGGCGATGGTCGACGTCGAAAGAAAGAGATCGGCTAAAAACCCGGCAGCCGACAAGTCAAATGAATGCGCAAAGGCAGCGTCGGCGTGGAACTCGTCGAACACGCGCCGAATGCTCAGCGGTTCGATCCCGTCGATTCGGTTGCCCCTGCTGGCGTCGTAAGCATTGGTGAGACCACCGGAGGCGACGAGGTTCACGTCTGAAAGGACCATCTTCATCGCATTTCCGCTCCGGCTACCCGGAGGCGAGGAGCCAGTGCCGTCATCCCCTCCACCTGTGTCGGATGTCCACGGTAGGGTCAGGTCCGGGAGCGATTTGCGCGTCAGGGAAAAGGCTCCATCCGGTGCCTCGCAGAGAAGGCGAAGGCCTGGTCGCTGCCTCCCGCCGGTCCCGAACGCGACCGCCGGACAACCAAGGTGCTTGACAAGCTGAATGCACTCGGTCAACTCGTCGCACGAAAAGACGTCAACGAGTCCACAGGCCAAGGTGCCCCGGTCGAGCGCGACGTGGGCACTCGCTTCCGCAAGCGAAGTAGCGGTCACCACGGTAAAGTCGAACTTCTGCAGTGCAATGGACACAAGCGACCGGGTCAACGGGCTCGCGGACAGCACCAAAACCGCCGCCGTGGGCCGCCGCACGGTGTTGACCTGCACGGTTCGCCACGCGTCTTCGAGTCGGGACGCATCGGTGGGGTCTTCGAGCTGCCGCCGGTGGTGCACAAGGTACTCCGTCCAGCTGGTCACCGTGGTGATGGGCAGCGGTGGAAGATCCATCAAAAAAAATTTAAAAAACGCTGGTGAGCGGTCGCAGTGGTTCGAACCACAGTGGGCGGCGGCATCCTCCACATTATTCCCCACACAACCCTCCGATGGTAACGCGCAAAAGCTTTCGATATTTTGTATCAATATAAAAGCAGGGGGGCCGAGAAGGGATCGAGAAAGCTACTACTCCTGGCAGTTGATCAGTATTTTGCCCGTCGACGCCTTGGACTCAATCAAGGCATGGGCGTCCGCAACGTGCGCCAGCGACGGGAACACTTTGCCGACGTGGACCTGCAGCGAGCCTTCGCGCAGCCACGAAAACACGTCGCGCACGCGAGCATCCAACTCGCCACTCGCGCGGTCGATGAAGTGGTTGAGCGTCGGCCGCTGGAGCACGAGCGATCCGTACTTCGTGAGCAGCAGGGGGGCGATGGGTTCCACGGCGCCACTCGCATTGCCGAACGTCACCATGTGTCCCCGTGGCCGTAACACTTTGAGACCCTCAAGAAACGTTGCCTTGCCCACGCCGTCAAAGACCGCGTCGACCCCCGTCGGGCAAATTTCGGAACGAATTTTCTTCGCCCAGTCCGCCCCATCGGGCGTGGTGTAGTCAATGACGGTATCGACCTTGCCGACACGTCGAGCCAGGTCACATTTTTCCGCTCCCCCGCAGATGCCGATGACGTTCGTCGCGCCGCGGATTTTCGCGATTTGACTGATGAGCAAGCCGGTGCCGCCCGCGGCGGCGTGCACGACCACGGTGGAGCCGGGCCCCACACGGTAGCAGTCGTGCGTCAGGTAGTGAGCGGTCAGCCCTTGAAGCAGCACGGCGGCCGCCGTCTCGTCGGTGACCGTCGCAGGCACCTCGATGGCGTCGTCCTGGTGCAAAATGGTGAATGCCGCGCAGGCGCCAGACGTGACGGGTCGCACCCGAAAGAAGGCCACGCGTTTTCCGAGCCATGCGGGCGCCGCGTTGGGGCCAAGCTGGACGACCGCGCCGGAGCCCTCATCCCCCGTGACGTAGGGAAAACCTTTGCCGTTATTGTAGAGACCCGATCGATAATACGTGTCGATGAAGTTCAGTCCCGCGAACGAGGTGCGGACAAGCAGTTCGTTCTCAGCCAACGCGATCGACGTCATGGGCAGCTCGGCGGTGGCGATGGCGTCCTTCGCGGCTCCGATCTTCGTGACCTGAGCACATCGGATGACGTGTGCGCTGAGCGCGGCCGCCGTGGGTGCCAGCATCGCAGACCCTCGCAAAGAAAGGGAAAAGGGGTCTGGAGGGTCAACATTAAACGTTCAAAATAACGCTCGTGGAAGTAATTGTCGTGAGAAGCACGAAGCTGCCGCCAATCTCCTTTCCCGGTTCCCTGGCTCTCGCCCTTCACGAGGACGAAGATGTCGCGGTGGCTAGCTGTGTGAAGGTCCATTTCATCACCGCCTCGGCGGCGTCCATACTGCGGGCGATGGGAGTGCAGGTCTCATCGGCAAGTTGGCAATCCGCGTAGTAGCCGCCGCTAACGATCAGACCGGTTGAGCCAGCGGCATCGTGGGTGCTGTTGCTGGGCGCGTGCAGCGCGCTTGTAGCCGTTCGCCGTGGGGCGGTGCAGCAGTGCACCGACGTCCATGCGCCTTCGTCGTTGTTTTTGAACACCACAGGCAACAACGCCCGCATGATGGACTCCCCGACCGCGCCGAAGTCGCGATAAATGTCGCTGAGCACGGCCCCCGGGTGCACGCTGACCGCGGCGATGTGACGGGTCGCCGGCTTGGACGCAAATTCCTTTGCGAGCCACCGCGCGTAGAGGACGTTACACAGCTTCGTGAGCCCATAAGCGTTGGGTTGAGCAGGACGAGCTGAAGCATCGCCTTCCACGGCGCCGTTCAACGCCTCAACGATCGCGGCGATGCTTCCAGCAGAAGCGTTCGCAATCGGGTACCACGTGTGGGCCACGCTCGCGACGACAATCACGCGGGCCCCATGAATGTATGTCGACCGTTGCAGAAAGGGGACCATGAGCGACGTGAGCTGCACCGTGCCCAGATGGTTGGTCGCCACCATGTTATCATGCCGCCTGCTCATGTGGCCAGCGGCGGTGGACCGGCGATGCGCGCTGTATCGCTTCGCGGCGGAGAAGATCCCAGCGTTGTTCACGAGAAAGTCAATGGCCGGTGCCGACGTCGAGGCAGCCGATGCGGCGGTGGCGGCGGTCGTGTAGACCGCCGTCCACTGCCTGAGAAGCTCGGTGAGTCTCTCTGGAAAACTTGCCACGCTACCGGGATCGTCCAGGTCCAACAGAACGACTTCCGCAATGCTCCCGGGATGCTGCCGACGAACGGTGCCGTCGAGCGCCGCTTTGGCCTTGGCAACGTCACGGCAAGCCATCACGACTCGGCAGCCAAAGCCACACAGCTGCGTGGCGGTGGACAGTCCGATGCCGGTGTTGGACCCGGTGATCACCGCGACACGCCCAAAAAGCATCGTGGCGTGTTCGGATCCCGGCGTTGCTTCCCGGATCAGCGGATACGGAGGCCGTCCCGCCGCGACGCGTCGCTGCAGCCGAAAGGAGCTAAAGGCACAGACGAACCACGAGATGACGGGCAGTGTCGCTAACACTGATGCGAGAAAAAAGACATACACGATGCCCTGTGCGACGAGACACAGCACAGCGCGTCCCTCGGCGAGCTGTACCACTGCTCGAAAGTGATTCGCAAGCAGCTTCATCAGATTTTCTTGTCGCTCCGTCGGGGTTGGGGGTGCGGGGGGTGGTGCTGCCCCTGTGGGAGGGGCTACGTGGGATCCATCTTGGTCGCGTCGTCGCGTCGTCGCCGCACATGCATGAAATGAAATGGGAGAGTGAGGGTGGAAATCATTTACGAATCGGATCGGGCTCCAGGCTGCAGCCACGAAAACTCGGCCCTATCACCATCCAACGACAGCGAGCGATTCGCGAACAGCTCGAACGGGCCTGGGAACACCCCGTGGAGGGCCACCACTTGAGCGAGGTATATGGCATCCCCTTTCCGCTCCGACGCGGCGGCACCCAAAAGTAATTCGATCGGGTCGGTTGCGGCTGGGGAGGTGCTTCCTTCCAGCGCGGAGCTGCGCGCGAGCGTCACGGAGACAGTCGAAAGCCACAACTGCTTGGGCGGCGTAGGCGAGGGAACGGACGCCCTTGCGAGACACAACCGGCCCAGCGGCGAATTCGGCGGCAGCGAGCCTGCCTGACAAATCAAAAACGCTGGCACCCGTGCGCGGTCCACCTGTTCGCATTTCTCGTGCACCGCGACACTCGGTCCGAAGTAACGCCTGACGAGCGCCTCGACAGGCGGACGACTAATCAGAGGGTGGCTCGCCTTCGGCCACTGCGCCCTCTTCGCCTCCTCCGAGACGCCGTCCAAAAATTCATCGCGTGGTGGGCATGGTGTCGGGCCAACGATAGCGGAAGGACGGGAAGCATTCGGCTGCGCCGACACCTGAGCGGCCTCGAGAAGCGCCGCATCGCGGTAGCAGACGAGCAGCTGCAGCAGCACGCTGGCACCGGGAAAGCGGTCCCCGAACTGTTCTGGTGTCCCGATGCCGTCCATCGGCAGGTGCTTGATGGCAAGGGCAGGTCCCGCGGGCGCCGGTGGAATGCGGTACCCTGTCGTGGCCGACGGCGCGGTCGTAGCAGCGATGCGGCGTCGGCGGCCGGCCATCAACCGTATGCTAACGTTCAAGCCGCCTGAGCCGCGGCGTGGCGGCAGCACGAATGGCAGCGACCCGACCCCTCTCTCCGTGGGGAGGGAATGCGAGGAGGCTCGCATGGGACTCAGGGGCGGAGGCGGAGGCGGCGGGGGCGGTATGGCGGTGGCCCCCAACGACGCCTTTCCCGGCGGTGGCGGGGGCGGCACAAAGTCCTCGAAAGCGGGCGGTGGCGGTGGTGGGAAGGTCGCCAGCGGCGCGAGTGACCGCAGAGCGCTGTCGATCGCCGTGACAGCCGCTTTTTGCGGGCCGGTTGGGAGCGGCGGGCCCGCGGGGTGCTTGAGCCATGAGAGACCGTCCAAGCCGCCGCTGCCACGACCGTTAGTATCGATCGCGTGGTACACGACGGTGACGTCCGTACCCTCGCCACCCTCCGCGGGCAGCCCGAGCAGGGACTTGGAGGGTGACTGGCGGCCGCCGCTCGACCTAGCGGCACTAACGCGGTCGCGAGCGGTCGCAACGTACTGCCTGAGAAAATCCAGCACGCAGGTCGTCGACTTGCGCATCGCCGCCGCGGGTCGCTGAGACGTGGGATGAAGTGGGTTGATGATCGCATCATCCGCGGCGGTGGACAGGCGTCGCTGCTGCCAGTCGTGCACGAGGCGGTAGAATTGGTGGCCGGCCACTGGCGCCCCAACAAGCCCCACCCTGGGGGTCGCTCGCTGCAGTGCGGCTAGAAGGCATGTTGGGCTCGCGGCAACGGAAGGGAACAGCGCTCTGTCCAAGGCTTCCAGGAGCTCGATCAGCGACGTCCACTCCGCGTCGTGTTTGCGCGTCGCGGAACTCGTGGCGATCGCAAGACCCACCGGCGCCACGCCGCCAGCGGCCTCCATCGCCGCTGAGGAGGCAACCACGCAGGCGGGGACGCCGTTGGTGACTTCGCCGGACTCTCCGTGCCTCACTTCACCATCTTCCGCAGGGCGCAGCGAAAAGTGGATGCCGATGAGGGGCGATGAGCCCACGGTAGCGACTGGTTTCGCACGAACGGTGTTCTTCCACGTCATTGTCGGGGGGCAAGCGGCCGCAGCCGACGTGAACGTCATCTGCACGGTGAAAGCGCCACCGAAGAGGATTTCGAGCAGCGCCTCCATCGCGCGGGCCGCGTTCATCTGTGGCACACGACGGACCCACGCGCCCAACGGCTTCTCGACTGCGCGTCGCAATAGGTCCGTCACCCACAAACTGCGTGCTTCGGCTGGGTCGCTCGTCGTCGTTGTCGTCGTCGTCACGTCATTCTTTGTAACGGTAGCGGCCGCATTCGCCGCGGGTACCTCACACTGGGCGAGAATCAAACCATATGCGGAGACGACCGCTTCGACAACGGTCGCGGCGGTGCCGCCGCCTGCCGGTTTCTCACGCGACGTCTGCGCAGCGCCGCCTCCATCCTCGGAAAATGGGACTTCGACGAGGGTCGTAACACGATCGACAACCGTGGCGCCTTCCACGCGGACGAATCCCACGAGCGGCGCCGGTGCCGCCGCAACGGTGGCTACGATTGCCGGGGCGAAGACGACTGTGTGGCGGACATCAGTCACGCGCGGGTGGTGCCGCGTGATGATCTCGCGGAGGGCTTGCAGCAGCACGGCCACAGGCCGACTTCCTGCCGATGCCGCAACGTTGGAACCCGCACTGCCGGCTGGTGGGCTGTCGCTTTTTTTAGCGCCGTCAGCCCATGACACCTCGAGCAGGGCCGCATCGTGGTCCAGGATCCGGCCCATGAGAGTTTCCACACACTCTGCAAACGCTCGATTCCGATTCAGGTGGCAGCTCACCGCGAGCAGACGCCACGACCCCGGTGGTGGCGGTGTCGTGTTCGGCGGGCTCGCCACCGCGATCACGGCGACGGCCAGCGGGTGGTTGCGCGCTTCTCCCTTGGTCAAGCCCGCCGCCGCGGCCGCGGCGGCCCACAGCGCGTCCACTGGGGCTCCCTTGGAAACCAGATAGGCCCTTGCTTGCTCGACGGATTCGAACAAGCGCGAGGTCGGAGGGTAACTCGGTGCGGAGCCCCAGCCCAGGGCACGGACCACCTTTGGATGTCGGATGACGCCGTGGAAGGAGGTCCACGCTCGCCAGGACGCGTACGCATCCGGAAACCCCTGCAGCAGTAAAGATTCAAACACGTGCGACGGCAAATCCTTGCTCGAAGAGGCACTGGCCAAGCTCACGGTGCGTGGTATCTGGGACACGATGATCGGTGGCAATCCGGGTACGATGAGAGAATATCGTAGGCATGGGAGCGAGGTTGCCCGGGTCGCCTTTTCAGACGCAGCTGTCACTGCGCCTGCTCCTCCAAATGCGGAAGGGACCGAACCCCCACCGTCCAACGTCGGCGTGCGCCTCCACGAAAATCCTCCGAAACCGCCGGTCGCGAATCGTAGCCACCCCCTCACGGTCAGCGGAGCGTTGCGGAACAACTTGGGGAGGAAGGGAACAGCGCGATGATGGACGAGAAACCGGATGGCCATCGGCAACGACACGCGCGGGCCATCCTCGTTGCGGCCCCACGGCGCAGCCACGTCCGTCGCGCCAAGACACGATGCCGCCTCGGCGATAGCTAGGTGGAGGGCCGCCTCCGTGGCGAGGAGCGGCGACGGGCTCACCGCCGTCACGAGTCGCTCCCTTCGCACCGCGGCCATCTGTTGCAGCCATGCCTCAAGCTGTGCGTCGTTGGACAGCGCGGACCCTTCGCCGCTCCCCAAAGGTCGCCGGCCGGACGGCAAAAAGACGATCGTGGCCCGATGCTGCTGTTCCGGGGCGGCATCCGCCTGGGTGTCTGCCCGGTCGGCGGCTGCTTCGGCCTGCGGCCGCGGTCGGTGGGGCACCGTCGCCTCTTCCGACGAATGGGACGGCGGAGGCGTGGCGGCGGCGTCGGATGATGGAGACGGCGACGACGGCTCACCCTGCACGGTCACGCGGGGGCTTCGCTCGCACATCACATCGAGCACGGCCCTCAGCACCGAGACGGCGAGCATTTCGGGTGTCGGATGGACCCCCGCAACACCGGCGGTCGGTCCACTCGTCTCTCCGTTGGAGGGGGCAGCCGTGGATGGGGCTGCGGCGAATAGCTGGATGCCGGTGGCCGCGGAGAGCGCCTCGGGTAAGCCAGGGACACGCAGCACAACGGCTGCCGCACTCGACGCGGCGGCCAAGTCTGAGACGCGCCTCCCACCGACCCCCGTCGGCGCGTCGCTGTCAGATGACGCCTCCGCGACGCCAAGTCGTTTGGGCTTCAAAGACGTCTGAGCGGCGAGTACGAACGCGGCCAGCATCGGTCCGGGGATCTCTCGACGCATGGCTGTGGACAAGCACAGCTGCGCGAAGGCCGTCAAGTCGAGCGGATGCTTCGCGTCGACGACGCTATCCCAGGACGCGAAGGGAACGATGAGTCTGGCATACCGCTGTCGGCGCAGTTCAAGACACACGTCCATGCGTTTAGGCAGGACCGCCGCGGCTTTTCCACCATCGGCCGTTGGACGTTGATAATCGGCAAACAGAACGGCTCCCCTCACGCCGAAGGAGGGCAGCGGGGCGGCTTGCGGGGCGGCCGACGAGGGGGCCGGCAAGTCCCGACTGATGATGCACCGTTGGCGATCCGTCACCTCCTCCTCCAGCGACACGAATTGGCTCGCCGCCTTGATCGCGGGAGGAGGCGCAGGGGGGGTGATCCACCCTGGGAGCAACAGCCGGTAACTGGCAGAGAGGTGATACGTTAACTGTGACGATTTCGCTCCGCCCGATTGCCTGAGGATGACGTCCAACGGCGGGGGGGAGCGGAGCCTCCAAGGGCTGACAAGCGAACGCGCGATGCCGTCAAGGCCCAGAGCTACGAGCGCCGCCACAGGCCCTGGGCCAATTGGGCTACCGCCGCCCATGTCCGTCGCCAACGGAGGCATGAGGAGCTGTTGTGCGATGTGGTCATCGTGGTCGGTGCTCGTGAGGCCCACCAGGGTCGAGAGCTGCTTCACACCTTCGCGCCACTCCTCCACGAGGACGTCGCGGCACGACGAAAAGGTACCGCCGCCTCCCCGGCGCAACGTGGCCGTCACCTCGTCGTTCACGCGATCGACTTGCACGCAGGGCACCGACGACTTGGCCGCGAAGACGGCGACGAGCACATCACGAAGGCGCGAATGCATTGGCACCGGGCAACCCTTCACGGCGGCGTTGATGACGCAACGCATCAGGGCGTCGAGCGCACCAGGAGCTACGGCTTCGAAAACCATTCGGCGAGTGTCCGCTCGCCGACAGCGCGCGCGGAACGTGACGCGGTTGTATCGAAGCACGCCGTAAACCTCTTGGCGGCACAGCGCCTCTAACTCGTAATGAACGTCTGGGTGGCCGTCGCAATGTCCCCCCGACGCGGCGCGGTGCAAGAGGAACGCGTCGAGCTGCCAGCGCACCTCGTCAAGACACGACCGGCAAACGTGCATCGGCGCCGACAATCCAGGTGGACTGGGGCCAGGGGACGCGATCGCGGCTGCGTTCCGCGCACCTCCAACCTCAGCCATCACAGCCTGGCAGTACTCGGCGGCTTTTGAGAGGGCGAGCGACACGCGATCGAGAGACGCGGAAAGCGCCACGACATTGTTAAAATGACGATGCAGACGCGGCGGTGCAGTAGCGGCGGCCTCCTTCGCACCTGCGCCGGGGCGAATTTGTTGCTCATCCGCGGCATCAACTGTCGATGGGTCAACCAAGTTATCGAAGGATGGCGCTATGGGCATCCGGAGACGGCGGACGTCCTGAACGGTCACGAGTTCGTCCGCCGTGAGCGTGAATGACCACGTCGCCTGATCTCTCGCACGGGTCGACGACAACGCGTCGCACGTCACTGACATCGACGTGCCCGTGACCTTGGCGGGCGGCGTGAAATGCTGCACCGAGCATGACATGGCCAGCGGCCTCGAAAACACATCGACCAGATGCACGAGGCCGTGAACTGTCGCCGGCCGTGAACTGAACAGTGGACATGCGACGCCGGATTCCTCCTGAATTGTCATGAGCGTTTCGCGAATGCCAACGGCGACGGCTCCGTGGCGTGCGTGTTTCAGCCAAGAGATGACACGGTCGAAGGTGACTCGCAAGTCGTCGCGCGGGTGTCGCTGAGCGCGTCCCTCTAGTACGAGCTGTCGCTTCAACGTGAAGACGTCCGTGACGAACGCCTCGGCGGACGTCACGATGGCGGCACCGGTGGCGCATTTGGATGTTGCGAACTCGGCCTCCGTCTTCCCCCCAGGCGCATTGCCTCCCGCGACCGCATCTGGCATGGGAGCCGCGCTGATGGTGTCGTCTAATGTCGCGTTCGTCAGGTTCACAGCGTCGACAAGGCGGTTGCCCTGGGGCCTGCCCTCATCCACCAACACAGTCACGTCGATGTCTACCTGAAGGTCGAGCCACTGAGCCACGTCCACAAGGACCCCCAAGGGCAACCGCTGTCGCCCCGCGAGCGCTTCGAGCACCACGGCCGGTGTCAACGGGCGCCGATCGAGTAACGCGGCGACCCGCCCGTTGACAAGCGCGTCCGCCGTTTCTTGGTGAGTCCACGTCGACGCGGACACCGCCGACAGCATGGCCTGGAAAAAGGCCGCGTCGTAGGCGGCCCGCAGCTGGTTCAGCTGGCCGGTGGCATGCGCCAGCGTCAACGTGATGTTCGGGCACGGCCGCCAACGCACGACGACGGCTCGCGGCAACCCGCGAAATGGCACGATTTCGACGGTAATCGTCGAAAGTCCGTCGTGGAAGCCGGCGACCTTCATCAAGTGCCAGAACGCCCTCCTCACTCCAGGGGAGGCGGAAAACGCGCTCGCCGCCTGTGGGTCTCCCGTGGGTGGCTCTTCGCCCTCCGCGGGTGCAGTGCCTCCAACCGCATCTTGCGCGGGCGTACTCGTCGATGGGATGCTGTTGGAGTCCAGCAGTGCGCCGGCCGACGACGAGGACGACGAGTGGTCCGTACCACCTTCCCCAATGGCGACGGCTTCCTCGTCCACTTCGCTCGCGGGCGGCACTGCATCGGTCAAATCCGACCCCGACTCCGACACGGCACCCGCGACGCCCGTGTCGTCCCCCTCGTCATCCGGCGGCGGCGGGGCAACCTCGTCTTCCTCCTCCGCGACGGAGGTCGCAGTCGCAAGGTCCGCGACGTCGCGATCCCCCACGATGACGGGCGTCTCGTGGCTCGCGAAGCGGGAGGAGGTCATCGGGAGGCGGACGTCAACCAACTGGGCGACGGGTCGACCCGTGAACGAACGTCCTATCGAGCTGATTAGCATCGTCGAGTGCCGCAGCGAATGCCGCAGATGCAGCCCGCGGAACGCCATCATCCCGGGGCAGTCCCCGAAGAATGGGGAGAGAGGGAAGTGTGCTGTGGGGGGGGGAGCACCACACGGCCTTCTCACTCCCAATGACCCCTCGCGCACGACAAGGGGGGGGGGGGGGCAAGGGGGGGG
>ERZ1292633.1864-Hain-H41-02um-R1-1864-length-22183-cov-6_pt1 | contig 22183 bp, 3 predicted proteins | sample MGYA00564406_ERZ1292633 | MGnify/ENA primary metagenome ERZ1292633 (study PRJEB36523, sample SAMEA6512639) | groundwater metagenome | collected 2019-01-08 | study: AquaDiva: Metagenomics assemblies of 32 groundwater samples
CCTTCAACTTCAGCGTCACGACCAGCATCATCCTACCGATGTGCGGCATCTTCGTTGGCATCTCCAACGTCGTCGCCGGCACTGGGTCCGTCGTCACGTTTTGTATCTTTTCGTTGATCAAGTTGCATCCCGACGAGAGCGCCGAGACGAATAGGTTGCTTGCCTTGTGCAACGTATTGGTTCCTTGTCTCGAGAATTTAATCTTGACACGGCCTTACAATTGGAATTGGACGTGGTCTGTGTTTTTCTTGCTCGCTGGCGCCGGTGGCGCGGCCATCTCCGTGCCAGTGGTAAGAGAGGTCCGCCGCCGCAACTGGTTCTTTTTTGTCATTGGATGCAGCGCTTTGGTACAGACGATCTCGCTGGTGCTCGGCATCACCCTATTCGTGACCGTTCAACGGCTTAACAAAGCATACGGTGTGCCGGCGGACTACTTTGAGCAGTGCCCTGCGACGTGAAACGGGTGATTGTGGGTGGGATGGCCGATCATTGACTTGCCGTGATCGCGCCGTTGGTGTGTCAACGGCGGTAACACATACGTCGACGGCCACTTTTAGCAGCCCGTCGATGCGTGACGTGGCTTCACCGATTGTGAAATGGTGTTTTTTCCCTCTTCGCGAGTGGGCGACGGTGTCACACAGAAGCTTTTCAAGCACCATCCCTCTCTCAACATTGGCAACAATGCCGCCCAAATCCGTCGTCGTTGGCTCGATGAGCCCCCAGGTTGGCTTGGATGACGACGACCGTGAGTCCGGCAACGATGACGACTTTGAAACCGAGTCATCATCGTCCGGGCACTCCACCCCGGTAAAGGAAGCCGTCTCACGCCCGGACGTCACTGCTGCGCCGCGTTTGAACCAACGCCAGCTTGGGACTACCCAGTCATCTGGGAAACCGACAACCGGAAATGCCGAGCCTGCCACGGCGAAGCCATCCGCCGGAAGGCCCGTCGCCATCGGGCAGCCCGTCGCGAAGCGGCTGCCAAGCGACGCGTCGCCGTCCACGGGAGACGATTCCGGTGATAGCTTTGAGCTGAGTCCGCCGCGTGTGGCATCCAGCGCCGTCGCCGTCACGTCGATCCAGACGCTGCTGAATCGGAGATCGTCCGCAGACGCCCCGTCGTCGTCAGCTGCTATTGGCGGGAAGATTCAGACTCCCCTGGGATCGGCGCGCCAACAAGCAGCAGCACCTTTGGCCGCGGATGGTGCGACATTGAAATCCTCGCCTCGGCAGGGCGATACGCCGGTCGTCAATGTGATGCCAAAGGAATCTCCACGCGGTGTTCCATCAGGAACGACGACGACGCCTGCGGCTAAGCCCGATGCAGTGCCCTCTACAACGATCCGCAGTCAAGAGAACCTACTGCGTGAACCACAAGCTGCTTCTCACGCCCCTTCCGCAACAACAATAACTGGGACCAAGACGAGTCCTCGAGATACGAACGAAGCAACGAAACCACCAAGGGGACCTGTCGCAAATCGAGAGACAACGCCGAGGGAATCCCCTCGCGGCAGTCTCTCGGGTGGGCGGAACTCTGAAACGGCAGCGGACTTGCCGCGTGGCAACTTTGGGGCCACGCCCCCTGCTGCTCGTTTTCCGAGTGCGAGCGATTCGCCACGCGTCAATGAGATGCCGACCTCCTCCAGGACGGAGGTCGATCGACCCACCGTTAGTGCACCGCGAGAGGTATCAGCATCCAAAGCATCCGAGGATTCGCCGCGCGGCGGCCCGACTGTCGTGGAAGAGGGGACGTCAAGTGGTCTGGGACACCCGCGCGCGTTCTCGAGTCCCAAGTCACCACTCGCCGCGGATGCCACGACCGCGAGGAGCGGGGAACCACCGTCCGCCGAAAGGTCCTACGCATCGGAACACTCCGCGCACTCACGTGAATCGACGAGGCGCCAAGAAGAAAAGATGATGCAAAGGGCACCTGATGATCGGAACCGTGACGAGGAAAAGAAAACGACGTCGTCGACGACGACGACGACGACGAAGCAGAAAAAGAACAAGGGAGACAGAAAGGAGCTGCCCTTGTCTTCTCCGGCAGAAGCGGGCGAAGAACACCGTGCTCAAACTCGTAGCGTCACGACGACGACGACGACCGCCGCGGAAGCATCGAAAACGGTGACGGAAGACGTCATGAAGAAACACTCCTCCTCGACGCGTATGAATGTCGACCGTGGCAGCGGCGGCGAGCCCTCCTCGACGTCAGCACCGCCGAACCCCCCGCGAACGCAACCTGCTACCTTTTCGACGGTGAACGAGACCCCCAAATTAGCGGCTGCGGAACGGAGAGTGCAGCGGAACGGCCGCCGAACGACAGGGTCACCAGTAGACCTCCCTGAGCTGTTTGAGCTTCGAGGTTGTCTTTTGCGACGCCAGCCCACCACGCCGCTGCCCCGCGCGTGGCACACCGCGACGCGCACATCCCACCCGAACCACGTGCTCCTCATCGGCGGGATGGTTCGCTCGCACGGGCCCACGCATGACATCTTCATGTTCAACGCCGTGACGCGGCGGTTCAAGTCCATCGCCGCAGGTGGCGACTCTCCGCCCGCCGTTCGCGGCCACACGGCAACGTTCGTGAGTCGGTGGCCAAGTTGCGAGGGCGCCACGGGGGACGGATCCTCCGCGGACGATGAGAGTCACGACAGCGACACTCCCCATCGAGCGCGGGGCCGCGGCCACGTGGTGCTCATCGGTGGATCTGCCGCCGTGGGCAAAGGGGTCTTCGCATTGGATGTGTCGCGCATGTCGTGGACGGCTATCCGCAGTCAAAACGTCCACCAACGGGAGGGGGTGGATGCACCCTGCGACATCCCGGCGGACCGATCTCACCACAGCGCCGTCGCGCTCCCTGATGCATCGGGCATTTTGGTCTTTGGCGGCGTTCGCCACACCGGCGAGCGGCTCGACTCCTTAGATGTGTTTGACTTGCGGAGCGGACGCTGGACACATTTATCCGGGGGCGGCAATTCCAAAGAGCACAAGCCACGGCGCGGCACCGTCGGTCCCACCCCGCTGTCCCACCACAGCGCGTTCCTCGCCTCGAGCAGCGCCAGCATGATCGTCTACGGGGGAGTGGACGCTTCGGGTGAAGTCAGTGACGTGCTTTGGGCGCTCAGCACCTTCGGCTTTCAATGGTCCGAAGTCGCCTCTCCCTGTGGCAACCGTCCACCACCGCTCATGGGGCACTCCATCGCCCGTCTCAGTGACTCGCAGCCAGACTCGATGCTGCTTCTAGGCGGTGCCACGAGCACAACGGAGGTTGCCGCCGGCGGCGCGGAGGGCACCGGCGGGTTTAACCGACATGCCTTTGTGCTCGACTGCCACTCGATGATGTGGCGCCGAATCGAATTCGTCAACGTCGTTTTGAAAGGCTCGCTTCCGACTCAGCCCAACAACTTAGACTGGCGTGGCCGTCGGGGGGCGTGTCTCGTCCCTTTGGAGATCGCTAGTGGGTCACAGACGATCGGCGACGACGAGGACCGGGAGAGGAGTGGTGTGTCTCCCCCGAGCTCGGGCGTGGGTTGGCTCTCCCTCGGAGGCAACGGCCCACCGCTCGGAAAGTCGTCTTACGCCCAGGTGGCGCCTTCGCTTGTCGACGAGGCGATTTACTGGAGTGCGGTGTTGCCAGCCATCCGACAAGAAGCGTCCGAGGCGGCCACATCCGCCGCGACGGTTTCCGTTGTGCCGGCGTCGGCACGTCCGCAGAGCGCCTCCTCCTCGTTCACGCATTCCAGGTCAGCCCGACCGGACAAGCCAGGCTCAAAGCGGCCCCAAAGTGCGTCCCTGCACGCTGCGGCACCTACGCCAGCATCCGCCAGCAACGCCGCAACAGCGGCAACGGCCGTGCCGCCATCGGCGCCGTCGGGTGCCCAGTGCGAAGAGGTGGCCGTCGTGGGGGCGACTTCAACCGACGAATCCTTCCGACTGTTGGCGCGGTACTCTCGATTCAATCACTGGCAGCTGGACGGCGCCTTCCCAATGCCGGTGCGGCCCAAGACCGCCTCCTCGGGCACAGCGAGGATGGAGTCGTTGCAATTGACGTCCGCACAGCAGCGACGCATGGCGGATCGGCTGAGCAGACGTCGGCGCGGTGAAGCGGATGGCTCTTCCGCCGCGGAGAAAAAAGTCGCGCCGTCCACCGCAGCAGCAGCAGCAGCACCCGCCGCCGGTGAAAGCAAAATCCACAGCGGCGCGGGGTTCGACGCGTCGCGTCTGTACTACGCCGACCTGAAGCGTCGCAAGGCAAATCGAAGCAAGTTGCTGAAAAAGTATGGCGTGGCGGGACCAGGTGACGATGACGAGGGGGAGGGGGAGGGTGCGGGCTCAGAGAGTAATGGCGCGCGTCGTGCCAAGGCTCAACGGCCTCCGTCTCCCGGTGCTCAGGAAGCCGCGGTCAGCTCGCTCGTCGAGCGACTGTATGACAAGGCGGTGGCGAAGCACGCTGCTTCGCTCGAGCGAGCCGTCACGAAGTATGGCCAATTGCCGACGAACACTCGTAGCGCGCCGCTGCCGCCTAAGTCTTGGCGTGAGCTGTCAGAAAAGCTTTGCGTCGGACACCAGCAGGCACATCAAGCCGAACGTCTGAGGCTTCACGGAAAGTATATCAGCGACAAACCGTTATCATCGCCACGTAAACTGACCGCGGAAGAAATGCAGAACGTCGTCGCGCGGCTCAGCGACGCTCCAGGAGGAGGAGGAGGCGCGGCAAAGGACTTGGTGCTGCGTTGAAGCGTGAAAGAAATGTTTCCTTTTTGCGCATGGGGGACACGCCTTGGCAAAGCCCTCTTTTTTTGTCACCGATCAAATCTCCTTCCTTCCCGCTGTACACTTGGACATGTAGAATCGAACCTTACTCGAACGGTGTGGAGTTTGGGGGGCTCCTCCCTCACTGCCACGAATCCACGACCGATATCGCTCCCCCGTCTCGCGTCGTTTCCGGCCGGCCCGCTTCATTGCCCGGGGCCATTCCCCCGTGGAGGTGTGCGCGGGGTATGGGCTTTTTTTCCCCACTTCCTCTGTTTTACAGACAGAGCGCGAGCGAATGACCGCAGCAGCACCCGAGCTGCGCTGGGAATCGCCAGAAGACAACGAACTTCATGTATTCTTGCAGTTGCTTGTGGAAGAGTCGGTCTCCACCGTCTCTCACGGTGCATCAGGTCGGTCGCTCCCCTACCGCCTCGCGCTAGGTTGCCGGCAGCCCGCAGGTAAGTTGGGCTCGACACCCTCCAGCGGCGGCGACTCCGTCGGCAGTGGGGCGGCGGCCCTCTCCATTGGTTCTGGGGAGGCGGTCCTTTCCTCCTTCGGCTCGGTCGACTTCATGCCGTCACCACAGCGCGTTCGGCCGCCGTTAGCGCTGCGACCGCGGTCCGAATCCACCACGGCGGCCGGCAGTCCCACTCGAGGAGATCCGCTTGGAAGCGCGGCCCCAGATATCGTGGTTCTGCAGGCCTCGCTTGCCGGGCGGCACGCGTCGCTCTTCCTTCCCGATGACGTGGCGCAGGCCAACCAGGATCGCCGCGCTACCGATTTTGGTGGGCCTTCGAGGGACGCGTCGCCTCGTCTGGACGAGCCGAAACCCCTACTGCGGCCACGGATGTTGAGCAGTAGCGTGAGTCCGGCGGCCGCGGTCCCGCTCCAGCCTTCCCTGGGGAACGAATCGTTCGCAAGCAGCCGAGAAGTCTCGCAGCAGTTCGCGCACCATGTGGGGGATCAGGTCGCCGCGACGGTGCTCCGCACCAGCCGGCTGCAATCTACGGCGGCGAGCCCGGCAAGGTCGGTTTCGGCAGCCTCGTCGACCTTCCCGGACGACGCCAGTGCGGCTGCGGATGACCAGAGTCCGGGGGGATCAGGTGAACTCAGTTACCTTTCTGCCGCCGACGCAATGCCGAGCCAACCCACTGCCGCGAAACGCGCAATTACGTTCGCCAAGCCGGTAAGTCTCAGGGAAGTGGTGACAGACGATGAACGGGTGGCCTTCAGCGCCGCTCTCGATGCCGCTCTATCCGCTTTGCGCTCGGCCGCAGTTCCATTTTCCACTGTGTCTGGGAGCTGGGATGCCATCCAGTCGGCCATCACCGCGGCGGAGGACTTCCAACGGCTTATCAAGTTGAGTTGCGTGGATGGGAAGGCAGGCCTGCTCTTCGTGACCGACCACCCAACAGAGAGACTTGACGCTTTTCCACTCGGGGCCGCCCTCCTGGTCGATATCGCCCTCGCTCCGCCGACCGAGGACGCCCACTCGGGTCGGGGGCACGGCTCGTGGACCACCAGTCGCCTTCTTCCGTCCGTCGTTGATAGCGTCAGTCACCAAACGAACGCTTCCAAGCTGATGTCGGCACCGTCCGTGTCAGCCGCCTATTCTTTCAGCAGCGCAAACGAATCGGCCAACGGCGAAGCCGCCTCCTTCCTCCTGGACGGTCCCTCCCGCAATGGGCCCCCCGGCCCCGTCCAATTTACGTCCTCGTCCCTACGAAGCGGCGCCGCGGCGACGTCGCAGGGGGGTGCTGCCGCCGTTCCTGCTTCCGTGCCGCTCCCTCAACGGCAGGATCTCGTCGCCGCGCGTAGCAGCATGAGCGACGGGGGGCAGCAGCACCACGATCTCGGAGCCATCCATGGCGTCTTTCATCTCACGGCGTTCATCGTTTTCTGTGAGTCGGTTGCAAAAGCAGTGTCGCTGACCATCGCGGCCTCCGCGGCGCGTCGCTCCTCAATCTCCCGTCAGGGGAAAACATCGACGCGTCGCGGGTCGATCAAGGCATCCTCCGCGAACGGTGCTAGCACCAACCCACTTACGTCTAGCTTTGCGAGTCTCGCGGCCACCACGACGAGTCAACTCTCGTCGGGCGGCAACCGAGTGTCCGTCATGGCGGCCACCACGTCCATGTCCGAGACGGTGGCGGGGAAGTCCATGATGTCGACTCGCTCGCGCGGAAGCAGCTTCGCACGTCGCTCATCAGTCACGGTTGCCGTCAAACCTTCCGCGGCAGCCCTCGAGGATCCTCTTAGGGCCGCCACGGCTCGGTTGAAGGTACTACGACCGCTATGGTCGGCCGCGGTGCTGATTCCGGTGCCCGTCGTTGAGCTGGCTGGCTGCCTAGCGGAGTTGCTGGCGTTACAACAAGCATTGAGCAAACGCGACGAGGTCGCATCCCTGGCTGCGCGCCTCAGCGACGATGGCACGCATTCGGGCGCGAGCGAGGCAGCGGCGGCGGCCGCCGTCACCGTTTCCATACGTCCTCAGCATGGCACTCGCGTGTCGATCGCGACGCCAGGAGCCGCGCCAAGGAGCGACGTCCACTCGGGTGACGCAAACACCTCCGCCACGGCGGCGCTGAACGGGGCCTCGTCAGATGAAGAACATAAGATGCGCTGCGACGTTAGCGCTGCCGCGACCAAAAGACCCCTCATTGCGGCATCGCCACCTGTGGGACCTTTGTCATTTCGCATTGGTGGCGGACGACTTTCGCTCTCGTCAACGCTTGGCGATGTCACATGCTCATCGGCCGCCTTCTCCGCGCCATCGATTCCAGTTTCGCCGTCGTCTGCGGCTTCAACGCTGCGTTCGCCAAACTCGACGACCGCCCTTCATCGAAAAATTGTCGTCGACGTGCCGCGACTTGGCGCACCGACTTCCTTGGACCTTCTCGCGACGGCATTCCGACGCGCGGCCGTCACGCAGCAAGACGTGCTCCGGGTAGCGACCAAGCGTCGCGGACGGGAAGAGCAGCAGCAGCGACGCACTTCGCAACACCGTCTGAAGTCCGCAACCCCAATAGGCATAGGCAGCAGCGTGACTAGCATGCCGTCCGGAACGATGGACGTCGACGTTCGCGTGCGATTTTTCCCCTGGGAGCTCGATGCGATAGCAGGAAGCGGCGCGACGGCAAGTGGGGGCATCGACGCTTTGCCGCAACAGGCGGCCAACGCAGGAACAACCGCCGCCGAATTGTTTTGTCAGCGTTGGCAAGCGTTCGTTGCCCTCATCGTGGCGAGTGAGGTGAATGCAACGTCGTCGTGGCAGCCAACGACACCGAGCCTGCCGATGCTGATGGTCGCTGCCGGCGAGCCAGAGGGGGAACGCGTCGTGGCCCGCCTCCTCTCCTTGGGTCCCCCTATTCAGGAGGTCCCCGCCGCTCCTCCGACTTTCATTACCACGCGCCTCACGTCGTTGCATGTGTCCCCTTACGACGTCAGCGTCGACGGTGATTCGTCCTCCTCCGCCTCATCCCAGGCTGTGCATGCGCTGAACGCGTTGGCTGCCGGTGAGTCGCTATCGAACGCGCTGAGTCGCGTGGAGATCATCGATAACCCAACTCACCCTAGCAGCGGGGGCAGACGCGTGGTGACGTTCGGTGATGCCGTGTTGGTGCACCTGGTGAACGAAACAGCCGAACGCTATGGCGACGAGGCCGCCGTGGGGGCGACGCCTCTTCCTCCACATCCACCGAGACGACCGTTTTTCGGTCACTTGACCGTGATGTGCTTGTCCGGCGTGGCCCTCACCGACGTGGCATTCTCCATCGTCGACATGGGTGTCGCGCGAGGGACGGTTCGTTTGCCGCTGCTACCGCTCGTCACGGACGTGGACCTATCCAACAATCGCTTGACAGACGCTTGTCTGCTGTCGTTTTTTTCCAACTGGGTTCATAGCGCAGCGACGGTCACGACGTCGTCGAGGTCGTCAGGAGGACGAGGAGGAGCACAGCATTCTCCTTCGTCGCTCTCCCTCAATGGCGTAATCGACAGAGGATGTTTGCGGGCGGCAAATTTTTCGAGAAATCCCATTTCGGATGCGTCTGCGTTCTTGCTGTCGGAGGTGCTTCAGAGATCGTGGTGTCACGCAACTTTGAGAAGGCTGCAGGTTGAAAAATGTCGCTTCAGCCAAGGGGGAACACGGTGCTTGACCGACGCGGGCCGGCAACTCAGCCAGTTGCGACTCTTGTCCCCCTCGCCGATCGGTACGACAATGGGAACGGCCATGCTGTCGCCGTCTGCCCACCCCCTCGGTACGGCGACACGCGAGACGCGACGAATGTTCCAAATGACGTTACTCTGCCTGACGCGAAAATGGGGCTCCGTCGTCGCACGGGTCGTGATGTTCGGCGACGGCTCCGCGACGACGGCCGCCGCCTGCAGCCTCGAAGCCGAGAGGGACATGGCGGCCAGCGGCACGCAACCGAGGAAAACGGAAAACAGAAACGACGGCGCGCGGCGCATTCCTCCCTCTCGGCCGCCGGGACCCTCTCCCAATGACGTGCCGCTGGATGGCGGCTGCCGCCCTGCCAAGGCGGCGATGAATCCCAGGTGGCTCCGAACGACCACGACGTCACGTCCGCACGACGGAGTGAAGGGCACGTCAGCAGGCATGGCCCACCCGGCGGCGCACGCGGCGGCGGCAAAGCGATGGTTGCTCAATGAGCAGCCCGTCGGTGCCACGCATTTTCTGCCGCTCAGTGTTGTCTGGGGCGAGCGGGACGCTGAGGACCGTCGATTCGTTCTGCTCGTTTGACCGAGACATAGCAACGCAGACCAAAGCCGCCTGAGCTCTCAGCTCGGTGTTGTTCTGTCGTCAAGAAGGTGTAGAGGGTACTTGGAGGGGGGGGGACACAACAACGCCCTCTTCCCCCTCCCCATCATTAGCATTCCGTTGATTCGCACAAAGGTGTCCTTCTTCCTCCTCTGTCGCTTGGTACTGCAGACTTTTTGTCCGGTGGACCCGCTTCTTCTCGCTACTCCGCGCACTTTTTTTTGCGCGACTGATGGCTACGACTCCAGGAAAGCGCTCCCCAGAGCAGCCAACCACCCCGATGACGCCGACCAAGAGTGGAGGTGGCAGCAAGGGGCTGAAAACGGTGCTGTCGGCCAGTGCCGGTGCGGTTGTGTCGACGGCGCTGACGGATCAACTTCAAACCTTTGCCGTCGCGCCGAACATGACGCGATCGGAACGCAAGCAAAACCGCCGCGCCCGCCTCGCGGCTCGACGCGCGTACATCGAACGTCAGTACGCGAATCGATTTGAACAGAGGTTTTACGAATTCGTTGGCTATTTGGAAGACCGCATTTCGCAACGTAAACAGCGACACGTTTACTTCGACCATTTTGCCCAGACGCTCTACGTCGATGAAAAGAAATTCGCCGGAAAATCGTTTTGGTACTTTCCCCCGACGCACTCCTTCCGACGCGGCGCCATCATGCTCCTCACCGACTATTGGTACGTCAAGATATCGATTGTATTCATTGCTATTCACAGCTTCTCCGCATTGGCGCAGCAACCGGAAGTGTTTCGCGTCGCATTTGACAATGACGATGCGTTGAGTTTCCTTCTGGTGATCGACCGCATGCTTTTATTGTTCTTCGCCATCGAAGTGGCGATGCAAACGCTGGCGGTGACCGGCGTGCGCGTGTTGAATTCTCCTTTACGGATGATCGACGGGATTGTGGTGGCCGTGTCCGTGATGTTGGACCTGTTTCCGAAGCAGAGCCCAGCAGTGCCATGGTTAGTCGCGCTCAACGCCTTGCGCCCGCTGCGCGTCGTTCAGCGTATCCACGGTATGAGGCAGCTCATGCTCGTGATTGTGTCTTGTCTGCCGACGATTGGCAGCGTGGTGGTCCTGCTGTTGGTGATCCTGTTCGTCTTCTCGCTCATCGGCGTGACCCTCTTTGCGGGCTCGCTGCACCACTACTGTTCCGGGCAAGATCTTCCAGATAAGGTGGTCTACGTGTGTTCTTCCGGGTATTTAGGAAAAGAAGACGACTGGGCCCAACTTCCTTGTGTGATGGGTAACTGCACTTGGCAGTCGTCTCCGAAGCATCCCTGGGCGAACTTTGACAACATTGGCTTCGGTGTCTTTGCGATTATTCGCATCATCACGCTCGACGCATGGATCGACATCGCCAACGACGTGATGAACGGGTTTTCGCCCGTCGCGATGCTCTTCTTTCTCATTTTGACGATCATTGGCAGCTATTGGGCAATGAATCTCATCCTTGCCGTGATCACCGACGGGTTTTCTAGATTCTTCATGGATCAGAAGTTGGAGCGCGAGGCATTGGAGCGAGCCAAGTCGACTGGGGGCGAGGTGCAAGTTCAGCATGGCGTGTCCAAGGCGCTCACCGGCGACGAAACCCTGCCAGCTTCGCACGACACGAACAACGCAGCGGCGGACGGAACAGCCGTCCCGGCCATCACCGCGTCCGGGCCTTCGAAGGCTAAGAATCGAGCGAGCGATCGTGGCTCACAGCGCGACGCGGGAGACGGCAAAGACGCGGGGGAGAAGCCGCTTCATCGCAGCGTCAAGGGAACCAATCCGATGGTGAAGCTAGAGTGGCAACACTGGGTGTCCGCTCTCTCCCGCGCGAGCGCAACCAGTCTGCGCAATGGCCTGGACTCCGTCGATGTGCCCGATCTTGAGAGAGATCTTACGGACATGATCCTCGTGAACGACTGGCGAAAACCGGCCGCCATGAGAGCCCTTTCGGATCGCGAAAAGAAAGAATTCGGTCTCACCGCGTCAAATCTGCGAATGGCGAGTCACGTAGGACCGGCCGCTGCCGCGTCGCCCGGCACGAACAAGGCACCATCGAATTCCTCCATAGCGGCCGTGGTGGCATCACCCGCCCCCGCCCCTGACGACTTTGTGCCTGGCTTTGACGACAGCGATCTCGTGGAGATGGCCAAGATGGTAGGGGACGATAGCAGCAGTGACAGTGAAAATGCTCGACAGCCCCGCGGGGCCGGAGGCAGCCACAAGGCAAACCTCCACCCACTGCTCGTCGGTGTCCCTGGTGAAAGTGGGGTCGAAGAAAAGATTGCCGCGATTGCCAAGTGGAACGACGGCGTGAGCGATTCGCTCTCGACGCTGTCGGATCATCGGCAGGTGGTGCCGCGAAACATCGACGACGAGGAAGTGTACGAGCCGCTGCTTTGCGTGCCGGATATTCCCTCAACGTTTGCCGGTCGTATCTATGACCATCCAGGGTTTAAGAAGGGCAACGGTCTTTTTGATCGATACGACCGAGCTGCTTGTGCTGAGATCGAACAAGCACGCGCGGCCGCAGCCGCGTCGCAGTCAGATGCCAAGCGATTGGCGGAGAAAAAGTTAGGCCGATCGATTTACCGCGGGCATCGGAAGCGGGTCACGGACGCGGCAAAAAAAGCTCTCTCGGCGGCTCAGTCCGCCATCAACGTGGTCGAAGAGGCGGGCATGACCGTCAAAGCGCTCACCATTCCTCAGCTCATTCAGCACATTCATGCGAGCGCCTGGTTCGACGTCGCGGTCACCATCCTCATTGTCGCCAACGTGCTGATTCTCGTCACAGAGTACTTTGGTATGGCAACGTGGCACTCGACAATGATTAACGTGACCTCAGCGGTCGTCGATGCCATTGTCCTGTTGAACGGAATCGTGTCGTTGGTGCTCACGGGGCCATTCAAATATTTTCGACACTTTCGCAAAACGTTGGCCGGGTTCTTAGACGGATTCGTCGAGATTCTCTGCGCCATGGATCTCACGGTCGTCGTCATCGGCGGCGTCTCCTACCTGCGAGTGTTTCGCATCTTCCGAGTCGTCAAAGTGCTCAAAAAGTTCCGCATCTTCAACGACCTGATCAACACCATTCGGTCCTCGCTCTACTACTTTGTCAACTGTCTGGTGCTGTTAATCATCGTGATGCTTGTTTTCGTGCTCGCTGCGCGGACCATCTTTGCGAACGTCGTGCCCGAAGTGCAAGGCTGCGACGTCAACCCGACCGATGTCGGATGCAACGCGATCGAAAACTGTGTCTATGTGACCAGAGACGAATGGCGTGACTCCCCGAATCCGGAGGAGTTTAAGACTCGGCAATTTATGCCGCAAATCATGGCGAAAAATCTCACCGGTATCCAGCAGCTCAATCTAGCCGCCGCGATCAACCGCACGATGCTTTCAAACCGTTCTCTGGCCTTTGACGTGGTTTTACAGGAGCTCACGCAGTACTATGAGGAGGGGGAAAACTTCCGCCGAACGTCCACGATGACGAAGACCGCGACGACGACGACAACCGCCACACGGACGTTCATTTTCACAACTTCCGCCAACGGAACTTCGCCGTTCTCCGCGACATCGACCTTATCCCCCCCGTCGCTAAACGACGGCCTCCTTTTCGTTGAAAGGCCTCTGACCACGCTGGATGCCTTGCCGAATCGCACAACCGTGGACGCGATCGTCGACTACTTCGCGTTGCTCGACACGGGCAACTACAGCTGTCGCCAGTATCGCGCGTGGCTCGAGATCGGTGGACCGGATCGGCTCAACTTCAATTCCCTGTCCGTGTCCTTCTTGACGGTGTTCACCGTGGTGACCCGTGACGATTGGTCGAAGGTGATGTACGCCGTGATGAATACGAACCCCGCGAGCGCTGCATTTTTCGTGATTCTGATCGGCCTTGGTAGCTACTGTCTGCTGCCTCTTCTCGTCGCCGTGCTTTTGGTAAACTTTGGAAAAACGGAGAAAACTCACGCGGCCGAGACAGCGGACGAAGCATCCACAAAAATCGACGAAGAGGAGCGAAAGCGCGGCCTCCGCGAATCGGTGAGAAATCCTTCGGACTCCAATGCCCTTTTCGAAGGCGACAGCGGCGGCGGTGGCGGCGAGACCGCCGATGCCAAGGAACGGCGCGAGCGCACACTCGCCGCGGCGTCCGAGGCGGGGGCGTTCGCCGCTGGCGTCACCAGCGCTGGAGTGACCACGTGGCGAGAGGAGCCTCCGGACGTCATTGCCAAGGACGAAAGCCTCAAAGGCATGCAGAAGCAGATGCGCCGTTTCTTGCGTTACATTTGCGAAGTGCCCGATCAAACGGTCGAGGTGGACCATCTGGTAGGTCACAGCTTGTTTATCTTTCGACCGACCAACAAATTGCGCTTGTACTGCGCCGATGTCTTCTCGGGGCGTTTTTTCCCCTTCGAACGTTTCGTCTTCGTCATTTCGTCCCTTCATTGCATGCTCGTCATTCTCGCCACGACCTTGCCAGACGGGGAGCATCCGTCCCTGCTCGTCTTGGATTGGATCTTGACGGTCCTGCAACTGATTGACATGCTCATTCGACTCATCGTGCAAGGGGCGTTTTTGGGAAAGGAAAACTACTGGCGGCACAATGCAGCCAATAAGGTGGATTTCGTGGGCGTCGTTGCCTCCTTACTTTCCACCGTGTTGTGGACCATCTCGACGAGCGGCCCTGCAAGACGCGTGAGCCTTGGTCTCAAAGCGCTCAAGCCAACTCGAGTGATGATTCGATCTCGAGCCATGCGTAACGTCATCAAAGCCGTGGGGCTCTCGGCGCCCGACATGTTGAACTTTCTGGCCGTTGCGGGAGTGCTGTTCGTCATGGCCGCCGTGGTGTGTGTTTCGCTCTTCGCCGGCAGGCTGCGGCTGTGCTCCGATGGCAGTGATCGCAGCGAGCGGGAATGTATCGGCTCCTACGTGATTCGAGCCCCGACGGACGTGGTGCTTCCAGGGAATGCGACGGTGGCTTATCATTCCCGTCGCTTCGCCAATTTCAGAGCGTTTCACTTCGACGATGTCTTTTCGTCCTTCGTGACGCTCTTTCAATGTTCCCTTGGCACAGAGTGGACGGATGTGCTCTTCGCGGTGTCGGACGCTCCTGATACCGCTGGTTTCGGCCCCGTCCGCCGCACGCGGCTGACCGTCGTTGTGACGTTCATCTTTTGGATTTTTACGGGAAACTTCGTGGTGCTCAACATTTTCGTGGGCACCGTCGTCGATAGCTTTACGAAGCTGAAGCTGCAGATGAGTGGTTCGCTCTTCCTCACGGAAGAGCAGAGCGAAATCGCCCACATCCGCAAATTGCTCCATCAAACGCAGGCGAAAAAAGTCCTCAACTTGGGGTTGGAACCATTCCTGAATCGCCGAATGAACCAGCTCTGCTTCGCCTTGGTCAGCAAGCCCTTGTTTCAAAACGTGAATCGTTTCGTCCTCTTGCTGAACATTGTTGTCATTGGTCTTCAGCACTACCGGCAGCAGCTCGTGTGGGACACGGTGCAACGTTGGACGACGATTATTATTGCGGTATTTCTCATCATCGAAATGATGGTCAAGGTCGGCGTCGCGGGACCGAAGACGTATTTAGGCCTTGGCTACCATCGGCTGGAAATGGCCGTCGCCGCACAGGCGATGGTTGAAGTGGCCGTTGCCGAAATCGGTGTCGATGTGCCGTGGCTGAAAGCGCTCCGCGTCTTACGAGTGATGCGCCTCGTGCGAGAGCAGCGAGGGTTTCGCCGTCTCGTCCACACCGGTTTCCGCTCGCTTCCAGCCATGTGGAATGTCGGCTCGTTGCTATTCCTCGTCTTTTTCATGTCGGCCATCACGTGCATGGCCATCTTTGCCGACGTTCGAACCGTCAGTAAATCCGTGGACGGGTATCTCTTTGACCACAATTTGAACTTCGCGAATTTCGCCCGGTCGATGATTACCTTGTACAGCGTCGCCACTTTCGACGTCTGGAGCGCGGTCATCCAAACGGGAGGTACCAAGGAGCCGTTTTGCGTGGATGGGGTGGACTGTGGATCCGGGGCGGGCACGCGCGTGTTCTTGACCCTGTTCGTCCTTTGCGTCGGCCTCGTGATGATCAACCTTTTTATCACGGTCGTGCTCGAAAACTTCAGTGAGTCGGTGCTGCTCCCAACCTACATGAAGGAGCGCATGCAAGACGTGAACTTATTCCGTCGTGCATGGGTCACATTCGACCCCATGGGCCGTCAAGTCATCCACGCGTCGCAGTTCGTGCCGCTACTGCGGTCGCTGCCGGGGCCACGGCGCCGCCTGTTGCAGCTGAAGGGTCAGATTCCCGATCAGCAAGACAAGGGTGAGGATCGGGAGTCGCAGAGCTCTTGGACGCCCGAGGAGATGGAGTACTACGCTGCCCATTGCGCCATCGGCCTCGGAGGGGAGTCCGTCGCGTCGACCATTCCGACGCTTCGCCAACTCACGGTGCCGGTCACCTTTCCACGACAGGAAGTGCTCTTTGCCGACGCCATTGACGCGATTGGGGAGAAAATTTTCCACGTGAAACTGATCGACAGTAAAACAAATGCGGTTCACCGCAAAGCCAAGGAGAAGGCTCGAGAGTACCAAGGTGACTTCCAGATCGTCGACTACTACTGCGCGACCGTCATTCAGGCTGCGTTTCGCGAGTACAGCCGTTTCAAGCGCGACCCCAACGGCCGAGGCGGGAGGAAAGCGTTCGGCCGTTGGAACGCCGTGCTGGCCCCCATTTTGCAGCAAGTGTGGGCCCACGGTGCGGCCGGTGTGTTTGGCGACGAGTCGGCGGAGGACGCGGCCAAGCTACGCCGCCTAACGCGTGGACGGAAGCGCAAAGATGCGGGTGGTCGCAAAGGCGAAGAGGACGACGACGATGGGCCGGCATCGCCCACGACCGAAAAGAGCGACCCGGTGACGCCCGGTGGGAAACATATTCGCCAGAAGATGTCGATCGCGGATGCGCTGAAGAACAAGATGATGGCCATTGACGACCACGTGGAGGACACCTCCTGGATGAACGCCATCGAGGACACCTACTCGTTAGACGATGACGATCCCGACGAGCAATTCGAGGAGGAGCTGCCTGGTGAAGACTTTTGGCTCACCGCGGCGGACCGCAGGCGGCGGCAGGAGTGGAACTTGCGACGAGCGAAGGAACGTCGCGCTCAACTTGCGAGTGGTCAGTTTTTCTCCCAAGCCGAAGCGTTTGCCGCGTCATCCAAAGCAGCGGAGGCGGCCGGGGAGTTCCAGGTGGACCGGCTGATTACGCTAAACGAGCTGCTACAACGTCGTAAGCGCTTCAAGGACTTTGACGCGCGGTTGAATGATAAAGGCAAGTCTGTCGCGGCGTGTGTGCCCGATGCCCTCCGTCGCCGCTGGCGGCCGCTCCCGATGCCGCCCGAGCACGAGCTGCTCCCGCTACCACCGCACATCGCCGCGAGAAACGCGCAAGGCATCCCCATCAACGCGGCGGCCAATTCAGTGAACGGCGGCAGTCCTTCCGGTTCGTCTCGGGCTCGCGCCCCGCGACCGTCATTTCAAGTACGGCAAACGCCAGGTAGCGAGCGCATGATGGGGGCAGCCGCCGCGGCTCTGATGACGCCGAATGTGTTTTCAGGCGGAAGCAGTGACATGGGCGGTTCGCCACACCGAGGTCGAGCGATGAGCGGCCCTCGGACGCAGGACGGCCTCGACGATGCCTTCGGTGGCATGGCGGTGTTACCCAACGCTGACGTTAACTTCCACGCGGCCTCTCCTCCGGACTCGGCGCTGCGAATGCCCTCTCTGAAGGAAATCATCGAAAAACGCGCGAAAACGTTCACCAAGGCGAGCGTCGTGGGCGTCATCGAAGGGGGTCCGAGTTCAGGTCTATCCATCATGCTTCAGGCGAGGGACCTGCTCATGTCTCCGACACCGCCCGCTGCGCTGTTCCCGGGAATTCCTGTTCCGGAACCACATCGCAGCCAGTCCTTTTCGAATTCCTCTAGCGGTAGCGCCATGATGGGCAACGGCCCGATGACCGGTCCGGAGATCGCCGCGGCTGCCGCGCAGCAAGCGGCGAGTGATCCTTCCGCGCACACGCGGCGCCCAAATCGTCCTGGACGCCAGCGGATTAAGTTCGTCGTGGCTCCCGAGGAGCCCGAGTCGGTCCGCAGCAGTATGGTGAGGGGCGCGAGCGTCAAGCCGGACGCAAGTGATCTGTGACCGAGATGCATCCGTGAATGTTCCCTTTGACTAGAAATTTCGCCGGTTGCACGCTAGAGAGAGTGAGAGAACGGAAGAGTCTGTCTACAACGTTTGGTTGTGTCCCTGGGGGCCCTTAATCTGCGAGCTGTTGGAATTTCGCTTTTCAATAGGTTCGAGGGTCAAAACAAAAAGAGGCTTAAGGATGATTTTTCATCCAGAAAACGATCCACCTCCATGGCGACCAATGAGGGTTCGTAAAGGGACTCCTTCTCGCAATCGCTTAGAGCGTGAACAGCCATGCCTGCATCGCAGAGGGTCACAGAACGCTCTCGCCGCCGATCATCTTTCCGTCGATCAACGCGATACCGACCACACACCGCTTCAGTTCCAAGGCCGACCGATTCTCAATTCTCACGACAACCGACGTTTGATTGCTAGCTACTTAGCGATCGAAGCACCGTTTGGCTACCTGACGTCGCCGCGGGTGGGCGAAGAGACCGCCGCGCTCGTGCCGTCATCCGCCTTGCGCCCGATCACCGTGCTGGACACGCGGTATCGTGGCGGCGACTACCCTGGGTGTGCGTACCCTGAGCCGCTCACATCCGTCGTCACAACGGATAAGCACGTCTATCGGCCCGGGGAGACGTGTTACGCTCGTATCGGTTTATTCTACTCTCGGACGCACGCGGCCTTGAGGTGCAACAGTGTCGCTGAATTTACTGCAGCCTGGCAGTGCAGCTGCACGGTGGCGTTGACGAAGCTCGCGACGACGACCGCGAATCCGCAAATGCCGTCCACGGGTCCCGCATGCACTATCGCCTCGATCACGCTCACGGGCAGCAGCTCTGAAGGCGCCGAGTTTGATCTCCACAACGGTTGTTGGCTGGTTGCGTTACCCATCGCACCCGCAGCGGTCGGGGGGCGGTATGCGATCGGCGCGCGGTTTCTCGCGACTGGTGACGCGATCCCAAACGTGTCTTCCAGCCGGCGCGTTATTAGTGTGCGACAATTTCGGCCTGCGACTTGGAAGTTGACCGTCGAATTCGACCGGCAGTGTTACCGTCTTGCGGATGAAGTTGGCGTCACCATTCGCTACGATGACCTTACGGGCGAACCAGAGGAGGAGGAGGGGGTAGGAGAAAAGAGCTCTCCACTCGCAAGCGTGCGATGCGTCGGCGGCGCGTCAGGCACTCTGATCGCACATGGCCTCGCGAAACCGCTGGCGGGAAAACCATCGACGTTGCGATGGACGTTCGTCATCCCGGAAGCCTTGCCCCACAACGCCCATTCTTTATTTGTTGACGTGGTGCTGTCGTCCCCGCAGCAAACCGGTGCCGGCGGGCGGCAGCGATTGCAGTCGGTGCGGCAGCAGGTGCCGCTATTACTGCCAATTGACGAAACAACGGACGCTGCCCGACGCTTTCAGGTACGAGTGTTCCCGGAGGGGGGTCACATCGTCCCAGGGGTCCTGAATTCCATCTACTTTCTAATCTTGCGCGAGGACGGCTCTCCAGCTCCGGAATTCCGAGGCTTCTTGGCTCCATCGCCATCCAGCCCTCCGTCCGCACGCTTTCCGTTGAAGGTGGCATCGGAGGATGCGGCGGGCTACGGCCGCATTATGCTCGTGCCGCCGATGCAGCCGCTTTGCGTTTTCGCCGTCGGGCCGCCCTCCGTGTCTCCTCCTCCTTCCGCCGCGGTGCCGCAACGCCACCACGTATCCCCTTCTGCACCGATACGCCCTCAAGCGGGGGGGACCCCGCTTCTGTTGGTGCGGTTAGCAAGCATGACGGCCGCCGAGGGGGTGGCATTCGTCATTGCCTCGGCGGTCTTGAACCAAGCGCACGACCCGCTGATAGCGGAGGTCGCGTCAACGTTCAACGCGGCCTGCACGGAGATCGAAGTGGTCGTCGCCAAACGGCGAGAAGTCATGGTCCGCATGCGGGTGACACTGGTGCGTCACGCACCTCAGACCGTGGTAGTGCCCTTGCCGCCACACGGACCATTTGGCGCGCTCGTGGTGACCATTTTTCGCAAGTGCGCTCGGGTTCACCAAGAGGAGGAGGGGGGAGGCGGGGCCGCCACGTACTTGCCTGAGGCAGAGCGCCTTATCTACCGACGACCGCCCCCCCTGCCGGGGACGATCGACATCCATCTGGCGTCCGATGATTCCGCCGTCACCACGACCACCGAGACGACGACGACGCAAGAGGAGGAGGTGCGGGGAAGGAGTGAACCGTGCGAAGTGAGCCCCGGTGGATTCGTTCGTGCCACGGTGGCGATCCGGCAATTGGAAGTTGGCCCGGGGGGTGCCACGTCGTGGTGCGCTACTCATACAATGCACGCGATCGCGATGGCCTCGGTTACGGATCTGCCGCTTCTTGGCATGGAGCCGAGGTTGCGAGCGCCTTCACTAGCCACGGCGGTGACATTGGAAACGGATGTGGTCGCGAGCCCCCACCCCGTCGATGCCCAACTCTTTGATTACAGCTGGCTGCACGCAGCAGCTGACAGAGATGACGACGTTGGCTTGGACATGGTCCTCGGTGTCCAGGGGTGGCGCCGCTTCGCCTACTTTGTGCCTCCGTTGCGCTTACTGCCGTCTGCGGGCGGCGATGGGACGATGGTAAGCGGCGGAGGAGCCTCAGGAGGAGGAGCTGGAGGGCTGCCGTCCTCTTGCAGCTCCTCATGGGATGCCGAGCGGGTGCTCGGCGTGACGATGCCGTCTTGGATGCAACCGTCGTCAATCTTGAATTGGGAGGCGCAAAAAAGAGAAGGAGGAGGAGGTGCCGAAAGTCGTGGCGTTGAATCGACGGATCACAGAGGACGCAGTGGTAACTCAGCAGCCGCATCGGCCGCGGTCGTCGCACGAGGTCGGACGGTGGACGACGTGGCGAATGATATGAGCGAGGCCCTAACGTCGCTTGCGGATTCCTACGTGCAGCAACGGTCTTCTTCCCTCGGGACGGCGTCGGGAGCAGTTGTACCTTCTACTACTCGTAGGTTGAAGGTACAGGAAGACGGCGACCACGCGTCGGCGGCCGCGGCGGATGAAAAAACGGAACGATTTGGTGTCACTGGAACGCTTCGCGACCTTGGCGGGCTATCGTCGCCGCATCTCGAGTTGTTTGGTTTGTTGTTCGAATTTTCACGTTCCGACGGTGGACCGACAGCGCCGGCGGTGCAAAACTTGATCACGTTCGTGACTCACGATCCTGTGGAGGCCGGTTCATTCCGTCTGCAGGGCTGGTCGTTGAGTCATTGGATCTGTCACTGGGCGCGGTCCGAGGACGACGCCATCCTGATTCTACAGGCACTATACCGCTGCTGCGGGAGCGCTGTGGTAGGTGTTCACGGAGAAAACGATGAGTTGCCCGATGAGAACGCGCGTGCGGTGGGTGGGAATCGACGAGATGGCATCCGCCGCACGCCAAAGGGGTCCAGTCGGTGGAACGAAGCGCTTTTGCCGTTGCACATCGCCGTTCGCCGCGGTCTGGTACGGTTGGTCGCTTGTCTGATGAGCTTGGGTGCGTCGTGTACCCGTGTCAACGGACTGGGTCTTGCCGCCTCGCAACTTGCCGTCCTATACCCAGGTGACCGAAATGGTAATTCGCCACCGCAAGATAGCAACAGCCAGGTGGCCTTGTACCTCCTCGAGCACTGGCTGACCGGCGATGAGTTGCGCGAACAAACGAATGGGTCACCAAGCACGGCGGAAAAGTCCGGTCACGACCCTCTCGGGCTGGGAGTGGTGGACCGCAAGCCCGCTGGCATGTCAATCTTCCATCTCGCAGCGTTGCATCCTAACCGTGCGGTTGCAGTGTATTTGCTCGACAAGCTTGCGGCTTTGTGCGTTCGTCGGCTCGGTTGGTCGACGAAGGAAGTCGCTGCCGCGTGTCTGGTACCCTTCACTGACGGTGGTCTGTCGGTGCCCTTGTTGCTGGCGCGCTTTTCGGGTGTGGACGCTCGACGGCTGTGCAGCGAGGCTGTCCACCCTAGCAGTGGTCATCAGTCGTTTCGACGCGCGTGGTTGCCGTCGCTGTCAGTGGTAGCCACGTTGAAGGATCGTTCGCGGGGCTATGGCATCGAGGAACTGCTTCTCTTACACTCCTGGCTGTGTCGCTGCGACGGTGATGAGCTGGAAGGGAAAGACGACGACGGCGACGAGGAGGCGATCTCCCATGAATCATTCGTCGGTGAGACGAGTCGAGGAGGACCTCCTGGCACGAATGGAAGGGAAGTGAGGAGTGCCGTTTCCATAAAGCATCCCGCAGTCGATCGCTATGGTCCCTGGAGCTCGAGGCGAAGCAACGTCATGACGCGGAGGGAGGATGATTTCGTGTCGCTCACGGTGGTAGGCGGCGCCGATCGCACAGAGGGACGGCGGCTCCAATTTGCATGGGGAGAGTCATTGACCTCCAACTTCACAAGCTGGGGCGTCGTTGTCCCAAGAAGGG
>ERZ1292633.1524-Hain-H41-02um-R1-1524-length-24917-cov-7_pt1 | contig 22176 bp, 22 predicted proteins | sample MGYA00564406_ERZ1292633 | MGnify/ENA primary metagenome ERZ1292633 (study PRJEB36523, sample SAMEA6512639) | groundwater metagenome | collected 2019-01-08 | study: AquaDiva: Metagenomics assemblies of 32 groundwater samples
CTGCCCCTGCGGCTATCTCGGCCACCCCAATGGCAAATGCCATTGTACCCCCGACCAAGTCACCCGCTATCGTGGAAGGATTTCAGGCCCGCTATTGGATCGCATCGACATACAAATCGAAGTACCGGCGGTGCCACAGGAAGAATTGATGCGTCAACGCACAACCGGCGAAAAAAGCAGCACCATTCGCCAGCGTGTTGAAGAATCACACCAGTTGCAGCTCAACCGGCAAGGCAAAACGAATAGCCGCCTGAGTGTGAAGGAAATCGACAAATTCTGCGCGCTGGATACCGCCAGCGAGAATCTGCTTAAAAATGCCATCAACCGTTTGAATCTATCAGCCCGCGCGTATCATCGCATTCTGAAAGTCGCACGAACGATCGCAGATTTGTCAGGCATCGAAAGAATTAACAATCAACATATTGCTGAAGCAATTCAGTATCGCAGGCTGGATAAGCATTAGAATTCATTACTTCTCACCTGATCTCTGGCAGATCAGTAACATCAATACATAAGGTCTGAAAATTGCGTCAATATTTAAGTACAGATTAAGAAAACTAATATTAGTCCTTAACTCTTTATTTGACCTAATATTAAATTATCACTCATTATTACTAAACGTTTTTATTATATTAATAATTACATTAGAGACTAATGCCAATACTGCTATCCATAAACCCCATTGAGTATATCTATATGATTTCTTTAATTGTGCATTTGCTGCTTTTCTTTTTTGTAAAATTTTTGCTGCTTTAAAATTCATTCCAAGGCGATTCTCTATAAAAAAACAAGAATCTTCTCTGTTTTCATTTATTATCTCATCAAGTTTCTTATCTAACGCGGGATCTATTCCTGTATCCCAAACACCCATGTAACAACTTGCTGCATAGGAGTTTTTTATTGTTCCCCCTTCCCGTTCATTCTCATTCCATGAAAAGGGTCGTTGCTCGTGCGTTTTTGTTAAAAAATGACAACTTCGACAATTTTTTTTCATGCTGTATTCGCCTGATTATCTTTAAATTTTAAACTACTACATACACAATGAGCGCGTAGCGTGCATCTTCAGGCACTCTATGCACTAAATCTTTTTTAAATAAACAACCCCACAGATCTTATTTCAAATCTGGCTTCTTCTTAATCGATTCCCGTCTGTATTCCACAGAAAATACAATGCGACAATGTATCCGACACGCACAGCGGTTCGCCTTCTCTACAACATCTCGCATCCCACCATTCAAAAACCTAATTAGATTCCCGTGGCAAGACCACGAGGAATCGCAAATTCACCAAATGCAGCGCAGGCCGGGTACCGCACGCAGCTTTTCATCGGCAGTGATGAGCGGTGCCTGGCAGGCAATGGCAGTCGCGGCAATCAGTCGATTGCCTGGGTCTCCGTGAATAACGATGCCGCTTTCGGCTAATCCTGCAATAGCAGGTGTCAGCGGGAGGATATAAAGTCCCAGTGACATGACGATGTCTTCCATATAAGAAACGGGCGTGTGTTGCGGCGGCAATATCAATCTTTTTTTCCGGAACAGCACGGCTATTTCCCACAAGCTGATAGCGGCGCAAGCCAATTGACCGGCGTCTTTGCCGGTAGTCAAGGATTTTTGGGCGGATAACGTCAAGCGATCCGGACGATCCGCCCAGAATAACAGGACATGCGTGTCACAGATTGTCAGCATCGCCTGCCCATTCTTCATTCAGAGGCGCAAGAATATCTCCAACAATCACCGTGCCACGCAATGCATTCAGACGTTTATCCGCCGCATCGCATTCGCTTTCTTTATGATCGGGTACAATCCGGGCAATGACTTTTCCGTGCACGGTAATGACGACTTCCTCGCCTGCCTGTACCTGCTTGAGGTACTCTGGCAAGTGTTGCCGTAATTCCGTTATGTTGATTGATATCACAACAAACCTCATTAATGTACATTTTTTCTGTACAGAATAAAGTTTTGCTGCAAACTTGCAATATGCTTATTAAGGAAGCTCTGAATAATCCTCACATTGCCATTCTGAACAAAGCGAGAAATCTTTGGTAACAAATACATTCGTGATCTATTAGCCGTTGACTCAATCTCACAGGCTCAAATAGCCTATTTATAATTGAAAAAGCAAGGGGGGAGGTTAAAAAGTCAGGCCTTACATCTGCATTTCGTTTCTGAATTCAGTATGCAAAGCCCGACTATCGGAATTTGATCCGCCGGTGTTATTGAAAAAGCACCCCTTTCAGTTTTTTAGAAGCGCCTGAATCATCTCCGGGATTGGGTTCAAATTCCTGTTTGTGCGCTTTATTTTTCTTTACTCAGGGCATCACATTTATCGATAAATGCTTGTCGTGCAGCTTCATCTTTCTTGAACGCTGTCAGCGCTGATTCCATTCCTCTTCCGGAACAATTGACCGAACTGGCTTCCGGCAGCCCGCTGTCACAACCGATCAGAGCGATACTCAGGCTAATCATACAAACAACATTATATTTAAAATTCATCTAAACTCTTCCTTTATAAAATATTTACCATGGCTTGATGGTTATACTGTATTTTCAACCATTTGATGTTGACCCAGCCTCACGAGCCTAACACCATAATTCTACCTGAACCCATCCAGTCTTTGTATTTTTGCCAGATCATTCAGCATTTAGCCGTATGGACGCTCCGGCATGGTTTTGTGTATTCATGCCTATAACGCCTGAAACACAACATCTGCTGCGGATAATGCCACGGAGTGTTGTAACACACCGGTAAAGGTAATGCTGGCGATGTCATCCACAAAGTGCACCACGATATCATCGCCATGGGATTCAATTCGGGTGATATAGGGCGATAACTGCTCGAAATTTTGAATACCCAGCCGGGTGTCAAAAGCAACTTTATCCACGCCGGGCGTGAAATCCTGAAAAACAAAATTACCAACATTGGATAAACCAAAGGTATCCGAGCCTTCACCCCCTGTCATCGTATCGGTGCCCAGTTGCCCAACCAGCGTGTCATCACCGTTGTTGCCAATCAATGTATTACTGGCGCTGTTACCCACCAGTTTATCGTTAGCGTTGCCACCTGTTGCATTCTCGATAATCGTAGTCAAACCAAGCGACAGATTGTTTTCTGCTGCCAGACCACCGGGCGTAAGACCAACAGAACTGAGCGTACCGGGTGCGGCGATATTAAGATTGAGGATTACCGGGGTGACCATTCCCGTTGCATCGAGTGTATCAATGCCTCCATCGTCATAGAGTGTCTGAACAATCTGGCCATTCTCATCGGTCAGCAGGTAGGTACTATCAGCCGTATTGACCGGCCTCGCATTATACAGATACGCCAGCGCGGCATAATCGTATGGCGCCAGATTAGCCCGTTCAAGTCCTTGATTCTGTGTCGTGTAGGACATGATGCTGTACAGTTCGGAGTCTTCGATACCCGTCAGATAAGGCCCTTCAGTTGTGTCGGCTCCTGAAGCGGCATTGTAGTTACCGGGGTGTTTCAATCCAAGCGTATGCCCAATTTCATGAATCAATGTCGAGTAAGCATTCGTGCCGTACACGACATGGGTTATCTGCGATACTTCTGCGGAGTTATTGATATATAAGTCTCCTGCATTATCACCCAGCATTTGATCGGGATAATATGCATAACCAACCGTTTCGGTCTGCGAATTATTGCCGAAACGGAGTTGACCGTAGGGCGTTGCCGCATCGGTGACTTCCGCGAATGTGATGTTAAATGACGTAGAAAATGTGGTTAATATCTCGCGAACTGCAGCCTTCTGTTCAGAAGTCATCACACTGAAATTATTGCCATCCTGAGCCGGGTCTGCATAAACCGGCAATGCCGACATGAAGCTGTAAGTCAAAGCAACCGGTGCCAACTGAGCCGTTCCCCAGCGAAAGTCATTGCCTGCAAGCACGGCATCAATGCGATAGTCGTTTGTGATATTCGGCATAATTTTTCCCTTTAAATGATTAACTGATTGGGTGATTTAAATTCCTGAACGCCCATTTTAGGATAGAGCTCAACTGGTAAATCAGTCTAATAACACAGATTTATCACGTCTATTCAATGGGTAGCAGGCAGAACCTCTTGATGAAATTGCCAAATCAGCCAGCCTGGAATCACCACGGTACAGTCTGCCCGTCAAACGCATAAAATTTGCCGGAATCCTCATATTTTAAGGCACTGATTACCTGGCGCATGCCGGTGACGCTTTGTTCAGTCGAGATAAGCCCATTCGGGCCGCCCATATCCGTTCTGACCCAGCCGGGATGTAACAGTACTGCGGTAATCTGGCTGGATTTCAAATCAATCGACAGGCTTTTCATCACGATATTGACAGCCGATTTGCTGGCACGATAGATATAGCTGCCGCCACCCCGGTTATCGGCGATGCTGCCCATTTTGCTGGTAATGGTGATAATGGTTTTCAGTTGGCTCCGGGTAAGGTGTTGAATAAAGGCTTCTGCCATTTTGAGCGGCGCCATGCTGTTCACCTCAAACGCATAGGCCCATGCGGCATAATCCGTTTTACCGAATGTATCGCCATGATCCGACGGATACACACCGGCGTTGTTAATCAATAGATCGATCGGCTGACCGGATAACGCCTGGGACAGTTGTTCGATCTGCAAGTGATTGGCCACATCGAGCGGATGTACGGTTATCCGGTCCGGATATTGATTGGCCAGATGATTCAGCGCTGCCGCGCTTGCCGGGTTACGGCAACAGGCAAGGACGCGCCATCCATCCACGGCATATTGCCGGACGAATTCAAGTCCTATGCCACGATTGGTTCCGGTGATTAATGCTGTTCTCATGTTTCTCCTTGTTATCATTCAGTTCTGGCAGGCCGTTGAAAAACTATCTGCGTTGCCGCTGCGGTGTTAAAAACAGGCTCAAAATGCTCATTTATTAAGCATAAACTGCGCTTTTTCGCCTGTTTTTGCCTTGCATCGGCCACCTCGAAAACGTTTTTCAACGGCCTGCTAGCTTAGGCGATGATATTTTTGTAAAATGTCCTACGTTTTTTCTTCCGGGTCCAGAAACTCCAGAATTGTCCGATGGATTGGCATCTGTCAATAAAAACCCATACCACTGATATTATCCAGGCAACTTACCATTCCAGTATAAAACCATGATTGAAATCATTTCTACTTTTGCCCGGTGGTCGCAGTTGACTGCCAACCTCATCCTGCTGGGAAGCTGTGTTTTTCTCGCCATTATTGGCCAGCAAAAAGCAGTGTTTGCAACGACCTGGGTAATCCGCCTGGAAAAAGCATTTCCCTGGATGGCCGGCGTGATCCTGCTGGGATTATTCGGCATTCTGGCAACGACAACCGGCGAAGCAACAGGTAACGTGGCGAATGCCTGGCATCCGGAAGAATGGTTAAAAATCGTGCAGCAAACACAAATAGGCCATATCTGGGCAGCCCGGATGCTGCTGACGATTGTTCTGTTAGCCGTCATTCTAACGATCCGGCAAACCCATCGGGCGCGATGGCATTATAGTTTATGCGCCATTGCTGCGTCATTGCCCCTGATCGCGGGTTCGCTGATGAGTCATTCAGGTGCAGAGGAAATATCGTTTGCTTCGATTGCACCGTATGCCTTGCACATCCTGCTGGCTGGCGTATGGTTTGGCGCCTTGCCGGCCTTTCTGTTGATTGTGATCAGCAACCAGCACGAATCGGATAATGCCTCACATCGGCTCACTGTCACCTACCTGAAGAAATTCTCAGCGATTGCCCTGCCCGTCATGCTTCTGCTGGCAGTCACCGGCTTGATTGCAGCCGACCGCATGATCGAAGAATATTATCACACGCTGGTTTCCAGTCGCTATGGCTGGCTGTTGTCTACTAAGCTGGCCGTCTTGGCAGTCATTTTGTTTATCGCCTACCAGGTGCGTTACAAGTGGCTTCCCGAGCTTTCCCAGGCTGATGATCCCGCGTCGACAAAAACGGGAATCGCCCATTTAAGCAAATGGGTTGGCATCGAATTCAAGCTGGCGCTGTTACTGATACTGCTTGCAACCATACTGGCCAACACCCTGCCCGCCAAGCACGCCATCATAGATAACTGGCCCTATCCATTCCGTTTCTCGATTGATGCGACGTGGGACGAGCCAACCGTACAGATCATGTTCTGGTCCGGAGTTGTGCTGCTCAGCATGGCGTTGGGTATGATTTGGCTGGGTATAAAAAATAATTGGAACAGAAATAAAAGACTGCTCGTTCCCGGCATATTGACGATCACTGCCCTGGCAATTGCCCTGCCGCCCCTGACCATCAATGCCTACCCTGAAACCTATTTAAAATCATCCGTTCCTTTCGATGCCATTTCAATAGCCAGTGGCGCCCAATTGTTCGCCACACATTGCGCCAGTTGCCATGGCCCACAAGGCAAAGGCACCGGAACATTTACCAAGGAACAGCCGGTTGACCCGACTGATCTGCTGACAGAACCCCACACAGCCAAACACACTGTCGGTAACTTCTTTCACTGGTTATCCCACGGCATTCCCGGCACCAATATGCCCGGTTTTTCTGCCACCCTGTCTGAAGAAAATCGCTGGGATGTGATCAATTACCTCCATGCTTTATCGCGGGGTTTTGATGCACGCCTGCTGGGAAGCATGATCGCACCGGGAAATCCGGCTATTGCTTCCCCCACCTTCTCTTATCATGCAAACAATGGTTCCGGAGGCGATTTAAAGGATTTCCGTCTACAGAAGAATGTCCTGCTGGTTTTATTTTCCTGGCCGGAATCCCAGCAGCGCTTGCGCCAGTTAAAAGATGCTTATGCGGAAATCAGTCTGACCCATAACGCCGAGATCCTGGCTGTTCCAATCCGCGCACTGGATGAACAGGAACTGCTGGAAGTGACCAGCAGCGTTCCCTTCCCTGTGATCACAGAAGGCTGGTCGGAAATCAAGGATAGTTATTGGTTATACCGTAGAGTCAGAACCGTCCCGGATCTTCAGGGAAAAGGCATGTTTCCGGGGCATATGGAGTTTCTGACCGATCGTTTCGGGTACCTGCGCGCTCGATGGATCGCCCAGTTTGAAGGGTTCGGCTGGCAAAGCGTAGGCGCCCTGACCCTGCAACTGGCTCAACTCAATCAGGAAGAACAGATCATGCCGCCACCCGGCGATCATGCACACTGATATTTTCCTATTCATAATAATGATCGATAAATCATTTGATTAACCAATCCCGTCGCTATGCACTATTCCCTGAAAGAGATCTGAAAATTTAGCTGAATATCTTGTATAAACCACGGTCACTAAGGTATAGTTCGCAATCTGCCATTTATGTCCAAGCAGGAGAGCGCGCTGTTTATTCTAGCGCCGCCGAAGGCGTAACCCCCCCGGAATCGCTCAGGCATGGTCAAGTCAAACTTGTTCCCTGAGAACCGCTTGCGACAGGCAATCTGGAGAGTGCTGAGAAATTATTTTTAGCCACCGAAGGGGCACACGGATGTTTATCCGTAAATCTCTCAGGTAAAAAGGACAGAGGGGCGTGAAGTCATTTATTTAGAATGACTTTTTTTTATTTTCGGGAGAATAATCCGTGCTGAAAATGACACCCCTTAATCAAACCCACCGTGACATGAACGCCAAAATGGTGGATTTTGGTGGCTGGGATATGCCGCTGCATTACGGCTCACAGTTAGACGAACACCACAAGGTACGCCAGGATGCAGGCATGTTTGATGTATCGCACATGTTGCCGGTCGATATCAAGGGTAACAATGTGCGTGATTTTCTGCGCCAACTGGTCGCCAACAACGTTGATAAGCTGACACTTCCTGGCAAGGCACTGTATTCCTGCATGCTGACACCGCAGGGCGGCATTATCGATGACCTCATCATCTATTTTCTGTCCGAGACCTGGTTTCGCATTGTAGTCAATGCCGGCACGGCTGATAAGGATGTCGCCTGGATGCTCAAGCAGCGCGATCAGCTTGCACCCGGTCTGGAAATCACACCCCGACGCGACCTCGCCATGATTGCCGTACAAGGCCCCCATGCACGCGCCAAGGTCTGGCAGGTTATCCCCGGTTCGCAAGCCGCCACGGAAGAATTAAAGCTGTTCCAGTCCACTGTCGTGAATCAATATTTCATTGCCCGCACGGGATATACCGGTGAAGATGGTTTTGAAATCATCCTGCCTGCCGCCGATGCACCTGCATTCTGGAAAGCATTGCATGCAGCCGGGGTAGCACCGGCTGGATTAGGTGCACGCGATACGTTACGCCTTGAGGCTGGCATGAATTTATATGGTCAGGACATGGATGAAACCAGAAACCCATTGGAATCCGGTCTGAGCTGGACGGTTGACTTGAAAAGCGAACGTGATTTCATTGGTAAGCAGGCACTGCTGGATACTCCGGTAACACAACAGCTCGCCGGATTGATACTGCTGGATCGCGGTGTGCTGCGCAGCCATCAGCAAGTGCTTGCACACCTTGATGGTACTGAGTATCAGGGTGAAATTACCAGCGGTGGATTTTCACCGACGATCAATCAATCCATTGCATTAGCGCGTCTGCCTGTTCAAATATCCATCGGCGATGAAGTGGATGTTGTGGTACGCGATAAGAAGCTGCGCGCCAAAGTGGTAAAATACCCGTTCGTCCGTAATGGAAAGGTGCTAATTTAATTTGAAACTGTAGCAAAAAATATTACTTTAATCTGGAGTTAAAAAAATGAGTATTCCGACACAATTAAAATACACCAAATCCCATGAGTGGGTGAAACCTGAGGCCGATGGCACGGTGACCATTGGCGTTACCCACCATGCACAGGAATTGCTCGGTGATATGGTTTTTGTCGAATTACCGCAAGTTGGCCGCAAACTGGCACAAAAAGAAGAATGTGCCGTCGCTGAATCCGTTAAAGCAGCTGCTGACGTTTATTCCCCCATTTCGGGTGAAGTCACCGCAGTGAATTCCGGTCTGGAATCCGAACCTGAGAAAATCAATCAGGATGCTTATTCCGCCTGGTTGTTCAAGTTAAAACCAGCCAATGCTGCTGAATTGGACGGATTGCTGGATGCGGCAGCCTATGCAGAGTTACTTGAGAATGAAGATCACTAATTCGTACCCGCAGTGATATGAATTAAATCTGTTCATCTATATTAATTATTACTTTAAGTGTTTTAGAAACCAATCATGCCGTTTATTCCACATACCGAAGCAGATATCGCCGAAATGCTTGCCAGCATTGGCGCAAAGACTATTGATGAACTTTTTGATGAAATTCCAAAAGATCTGGTCAGTGGTCAGTTAACAGGCGTTCCTCCCGGACTCAGCGAAATGGAAATTACACGGCTGATGATGGAACGGGCCAACAAAGATGGGTTTTATCAAAACTTCATCGGCGCGGGCGCTTACGAACACCACATACCCGCCGCAGTATGGCAGATCACAACACGCGGTGAATTTTATTCTTCGTATACGCCATATCAGGCGGAAGCCAGTCAGGGAACATTGCAGTTACTGTATGAATACCAGACGATGATGGCTTCGCTGACGGGCATGGATGTATCCAACGCCAGCATGTATGACGGCGCGACCGCATTGGCGGAAGCGGCTTTAATGGCTGTCCGGTCACATAAAACATCCCGCCGGATTTTAATTCCCAGGACAGTGCATCCAGTTTATCGGAAAGTGGTTCGCGCGATTGTCAGCAACCAGAAGATTGATGTTGTCGAACTGCCTTTCTGCATGCAATCCGGTCAGATATTGCCTGAATCGCTGGAAGATTTTTATAAAGAGGATTTTGCCGCGCTGGTTATTCCACAACCGAATTTCTTCGGCGTGCTGGAACAGGTCGATGCACTGACGGATTGGGCGCATAGTAAAAATGCTTTTGCCATCGGTGTCGTTAATCCGACAGCGCTTGCCTTGCTCACGCCACCGGGCGAATGGGGCAGCAAAGGAGCTGATATTGCGGTGGGCGAAGGCCAACCCCTCGGTATTCCATTATCCAGCGGCGGCCCTTACTTTGGCTTTATGGCGTGCAAGAATGCGCTGATACGACAAATACCCGGACGGATTATCGGTCGCACCCATGATCTGGATAACAAACCCGGTTTTGTGCTGACACTGCAGGCACGCGAGCAGCATATCCGCCGCTCCAAAGCCACCTCCAATATTTGTACCAATCAGGGTCTGATGGTTACGGCTGCCACCATTTATATGTCGCTGGTAGGGCCGGAAGGTTTGCGCCGTATCGCGGCACAGTCACATGCCAATACTGTTGAACTGGTTGAGCAACTCGAGAAAATAGCAGGCGTAAAGAGAACTTTTAACGGACCGATTTTCCATGAAGCCGCATTAACATTGTCAAAACCTGTTAAAGCCGTGCTCACTCAATTAAAAGAGAAAGGCATTCTGGCAGGACTGGATTTACAAACCTACTATCCTGATATCGATAATGCATTGCTTGTATGCGCAACGGAAACCAAGACTTCATCGGATCTAAAAAATTACGCTGAACAATTAAAACTCTCATTGGGTTAAATCGATTCAGTTTTATAGTGTATTGATTTTCAATATTCATAAATAAGGAAATATTATGGTTACTCATTTAGGAAAACCAATCAAAGTGGATGGCGTCTTCCCGAAGGTAGGACAAAAAGCACCGGCCTTTTCTTTAGTTAATCGGGATCTCGCCGATGTCACGCTCGCAAATTATGCGGGCAAGAAAAAGGTATTAAATATTGTGCCTAGCCTGGATACACCGGTCTGCGCCCTGTCAACCCGGAAATTCAATCAGCAGGCCAGCAATATGAAAAATACCGTGGTATTGATCATTGCCGCCGATCTGCCATTCGCCATGAGTCGTTTCTGTGACAGCGAACATCTGGACAAGGTCGTCACCTTGTCAACCATGCGTGGCGCGAAATTCATGAAGGATTATGGTGTCGCAATTGCTGAAGGCCCATTTGCCGGCATTACAGCCCGTGCGGTGATCGTATTGGATGAATCGGACACGATCATTCATGCGGAACTGGTTCCTGAAATTGCTGATGAGCCGAATTATGATGCAGCATTGGCTGCTTTAAAATAATCCAGGAAACACCTATTTATTATGTTGATATTTGAACACTCGCGCCCAGGGCGTCGTAATTATTCCCAGTCTCCGATGACGGCTGCCAGCACAGCCAGAATTCCGCAAAACCTGCTGCGTAAATCGCCTGTACTGCTGCCGGAAGTGTCTGAGATGGATACCGTCCGGCACTATACCCGCCTGTCACAAAAGAATTTCTCAATTGATACCGAATTTTATCCACTCGGATCATGCACGATGAAATACAATCCGCGCGCCTGTAATTCATTGGCCATGCTGCCGCAGTTTCTTTCCAGACACCCCCTCGCACCGGAAGATACCGGCCAGGGCTTTCTGGCCTGTCTGTATGAATTACAGGAAACCCTAAAAGCAGTAACCGGAATGGCGGGTGTAAGCCTGACTCCGATGGCAGGTGCGCAAGGTGAACTGATCGGCGTGATGATGATTCGGGCCTATCATGAATCCCGTGGAGACTTTGCCCGCACGGAAATTATCGTGCCGGATGCTGCGCACGGCACTAATCCGGCCACTGCGGTGATGTGCGGCTTCAAGGTTGTTGAAATCGCTACCGACAAGGAAGGCAATGTCGATCTGGATGCATTAAAAGCAGCCGTTGGTCCTCAAACCGCTGGATTGATGCTTACCAACCCCTCCACACTGGGTGTGTTTGAAAAAAACGTGGCTGAAATGAGCCGTGTTGTGCATCAGGCGGGCGGATTACTGTATTACGATGGCGCCAACCTGAATGCCGTCCTGGGCAAAGTAAAACCCGGAGACATGGGTTTTGATGTCATTCATATTAACCTGCACAAGACTTTCTCAACGCCGCACGGCGGTGGTGGCCCAGGTTCCGCGCCGGTCGGTGTGGCGCCGCGCCTGCTGCCATTTATGCCGGTTCCTATCGTCGCCCATGAAGCCGGGATTTATCGCTGGGTTACCGAGAAAGAAATTCCTCAATCAATTGGTCGATTGTCTGCGCATATGGGCAATGCCGGCGTTTTATTACGCGCTTATATTTATGTCCGGTTGCTTGGCATGCACGGTATGCATCGAATCTCTGAATTCGCGACATTGAATGCCAACTATTTGATGGCGGAATTACGCAAGGCAGGTTTTGAAATTGCCTATCCGACCCGTCGCGCCAGCCATGAATTTATCGTGACACTGAAAGACATCAAGGATAAAACAGGCGTTACCGCCATGAATCTTGCAAAGCGTCTGCTGGATAAGGGTTATCATGCGCCGACCACGTATTTTCCGATGCTGGTTCCAGAATGCCTGCTCATCGAGCCGGCTGAAACGGAATCCAAGGAAACACTGGATGCTTTTGTCACCGCCATGAAAGAAATTTTAACCGAGATTCAGGAACAACCTGATATGGTGAAAAGCGCGCCTCACACCATGCCGGTGCGCAGGCTGGATGATGTTAAAGCAGCGCGTGAACTTGATTTATCCTGGAAACCCGGGTCCTGATTCTGAATTAATATAAGGAAATATGGATCACTGTGTGGGGTCCATATAAAAACCATGCGTACACTCATTTGTGGCTCTATCGCTTACGACAATATCATGGTCTTTCCAGACCATTTTAAAAATCATATCCTGCCCGAAAAAATTCATATATTGAACGTCGCCTTCCTGGTACCAGAAATGCGGCGTGAATTTGGCGGGTGTGCCGGTAATATTGCTTATAATCTGCAAATGATCGGCGGCAAGCCATTCATGATGGCAACCGTGGGAGATGACTATGAGTTTTATGCAACACGATTTGAAAAGCTGAAACTGCCACAAACACATGTACGCCATGTGCCCAACACATTCACGGCGCAGGCATTCATCACCACCGATCTGGACGACAACCAGATCACTGCGTTTCATCCGGGTGCCATGAATTTTTCCCATCTGAATTCCATCAAACACACGACAGATATTGGACTTGGCATTATTGCCCCGGACGGACGGGACGGCATGATACAGCATGCCCGTGAATTCCATGAAGCAGGCATTCCATTTATCTTTGATCCGGGTCAGGGTCTGCCGATGTATAACGGTGAAGAACTGCTGGACTTTATCGACAAGGCCGATTACATCGCCGTGAACGACTACGAAGGTCAGATGCTGCAGGATCGTACTGGCAGTACACTGGAATCGCTTGCCAGAAAAACAAAAGCGCTGATTATCACCATGGGGTCACAGGGATCCATTATCTACACGGATGGCAGACAAATTGACATTCCCTGCGCAAAACCCACAGCAATTATCGATCCAACCGGCTGTGGGGATGCCTATCGTGCAGGATTGCTCTATGGCATTGCCAATCAGTTAGATTGGCAGACAACCGGCCGACTGGGATCACTGCTGGGTGCCTTGAAAATTGCGCACCGGGGTGGACAGAATCATCATTTCAGCCGGGATGAAATCGATCAGTATTATTATGAGAATTTTGGCAGCCATATTTTCTGATTAAAGTTTTATTCATTCCATTCTGCGCAATAACAACAAAACGATTCCCGATCAAATTAAAGTGAATGGTTGACAATCCAGACACCCTTCGATAGTCTCCCTGCACAGATTAAATTTGTACTGGTTTACATACTCGTCATGCTTTGATTAAACTGAAAATAACCTTGGCAAGATGCACAGTTTTTACTTCTCATCTTTATTTTCAGTCAATCAAGGTTTACAGGGTTCTAAAATTTATAATAATCATAATCTAGGCTTGTCACGTTAAAAAGGAGAAAATCATGGTATTAAAAGGATCTAGAACGGAAGGAAATCTGAAAGCTGCATTCGCGGGAGAATCCCAGGCCAATCGCCGTTATCTATATTTCGCAGCAAAAGCAGATGTGGAAGGACAAAATGATGTTGCCGCTGTTTTTCGCTCAACCGCAGAAGGTGAAACAGGTCATGCACATGGTCATCTGGAATATCTGGAAAGCTGCGGCGATCCAGCAACGGGCATGGTATTTGGCGCTTCCCGCGACAATCTGAAAACCGCCATTGCCGGTGAAACCCATGAATATACCGATATGTATCCCGGTATGGCTAAAACCGCCCGCGATGAAGGATTCGATGAAATCGCCGACTGGTTTGAAACCCTGGCAAAAGCTGAACGCTCCCATGCGAACCGTTTTCAGCGCGCACTGGACAATCTGATCGAGTAATTGTTTCGCATCAGGCATGCAGCATGAACACGGGAATCGTGTGAAATAAATGGGGTTTATCCAAGAGTCATGTACGATTCATCCGATGGGTAAACCCCATTAATCTTTTAGTCAACCGATTGATCTACATTCTGAAGTTTTTCTATGTCTACTCGTGAAGGCAGTCTGGAAGCGCCGAAGCGTCATCCAATCGACTGGAAGAATCTTGATTTTTACAACGAAGCCAGTCTGACCCATGAAATGGAGCGGGTCTTTGACATCTGTCATGGATGTCGACGATGCGTCAATCTATGTACAGCTTTCCCACGGCTGTTTGATCTGATTGATGAGGGAACAACCGGCGAACTGGATGGCGTAGAAAAATACAAATTCTGGGAAGTGGTAGACCGGTGTTATCTGTGCGACATGTGTTTCATGACCAAATGTCCCTATGTACCGCCACACGAATGGAACATTGATTTTCCCCATCTAATGCTGCGTGCCAAAGCAGTTAAGTATAAAAATAAAGGTGCCGGGTTTCGTGACAAATTACTCTCCAGCACGGATCTTGTGGGCAAGCTGGCCACCATTCCCGTTGTTGTTCAGGCCGTCAACACCATCAATAAAACACCGGCAACCCGTAAATTAATGGACCGTATGCTGGGTATTCATGCCGACAGACAGCTGCCCGATTACACGACACAGAAATTCCGCTCAACTGCAAAAATTGATCACTCATTTCCCGTCCGGGATGGCGCCCGTACGCCCGGTAAGGTTGCTATCTATGCCACCTGCTACATTAACTATAACGAACCTGGCATTGGTCATGATCTGTTGACCATTCTGGCACAGAATAAAATCCCTGCCCGTCTGGTTGAAAAAGAAACATGCTGCGGCATGCCCAAGCTGGAGTTAGGCGATTTGGATGCGGTGGAAAAACTCAAAAATGAGAATATTCCGCACCTGTTCAAACTGGCGCAGGAAGGCTATGCCATTCTCTCCGCAGTGCCCTCCTGCACATTGATGTATAAACAGGAATTGCCGCTCATGTTTCCGGATGACGTGGCTGTGCAGGCTGTAGCAGCCGCGATGTTTGATCCATTTGAGTACCTGATGCTCCGGCATCAGGACCAGTTGCTGAAAGTCGATTTCAAGAAACCGCTTGGCAATGTGGCCTACCATATCCCCTGCCACCTTCGCGTTCAGAATATTGGAAAAAAGACTCGCGACATGCTGCAACTTGTCCCGGATACTAACGTCACTGTCGTGGAACGCTGTTCCGGCCATGATGGTACGTGGGGAGTCAAAAGTGAGTTTTTTGCAGATTCCATGAAAATTGGCCGCGCAGTTTTCAAACAAATGGCTGCGCCAGACCCTGATTATATCAGTTCGGATTGTGCCATCGCCGGACGCCATATCGAACAAGGCATGGGCAATACCGGTAAGGCAAAGAAATTACACCCTTTAACCCTGCTATGCCTGGCTTATGGCGATGACACGGATCTCACCATGATGGCCGCATCCCAGCAATCCATTGCCGGCAATGCGATACCCTGTGAGAATCCGATGACCAAGATCACCCGCGACAGCTTGTTGACGCTGGAAGCCTATGCAAAAATACGCAAAGATTTCCGTGCTCAGGTCATGGCACACAAAAAACTCCGCAAAATTCCCCTTGGTGAACATATCACGCTGATTTTTGAAGATGAGCTGACTATTCGTTATCAAATTCAGGAAATGCTCCATGTTGAACGCATTTTTGAAGCAGCAGAAATCACCCAGGAGCTTGAAACCTATACACCTTTAATTCCCGACGGCACTAACTGGAAAGCAACCATGATGATCGAATATCCGGATCCTGCCATACGCGCTGCCAAACTGGCAACCATGGTTGGCATCGAGGATAAGGTATGGGTGAAAGTAGCAGGACATGCACCAGTCCATGCGATTGCCGACGAAGATCTGGAACGGGAAACGAGTGAGAAAACATCTGCTGTTCACTTCCTGCGCTTTGAACTGATGCCGGTAATGATCCAGGCGCTGCACCACGGTGCTGCATTGAGCATGGGCGTTGACCACCCGGCTTACCAGGCGATTATCGATCCCGTCCCTGATGACTGCCGCACCGCATTGGTAACTGATCTGACCACTCCATGAAACAGGCTCTTCTCATCATTGGCATCATTGGTATCTCTGCCCTGTCCGCATGCGCCAAGCCGGCATTCAAGGAGGAATTTGAAAGTGACAAGCCATGGATTGAACAGCTCACGCAGGTTCCCGCCTATCCAAACACCACAGATCTGATTCCTTTTCATATTACTAATTCCAGCAATCAGCACTTTGTCGATACCACATCCATTAAAGTCGGCCAGGATGGTGTGATTCGCTTCAGTCTGGTCGTTAAATCCTCTGCTGGCGCTGCCAATGTCAGTTATGAAGGAATCCGCTGTGCAACCAGTGAAAGAAAATTGTATGCCATCGGTCGCGATGACAAAACCTGGGCGCAACCCCGCGTGGCAGAGTGGCAGAAACTGGACTATGTCAGGCAATTTTATGCACAGCGCGAATTAGCCAGGAATATTTTCTGCCCGCAACAACAAATCGTCAGCAATCCGGAAGAAGCGATCCAGGCCCTGAAGGCTGGTGTCAATCCACGCGTGTTGCGCTGACCCCCGCCGCGTGTTTTTCCTGTAAATTCCCCTTTTATTTTAATCAGGTATTTGCCTAAACCCTATTGTGTTTATGGTAATTTGAGTTCACACTCATGGCGGGAAAGTCGATTGCAATCAGGTTATATCGCTTTCCTCAGGACCTCACCTTGGAAAATACTGGTAATTGAAATTGATGCGGAGCGGCGAAGGCTTCCCTTTCAGTGCTGTCTATCTTGGTAATGAGCTGCCGATTACTAAAGATTCTCGTCATGAGGAGGAATTCTTAAAACGATTGACCGTGTTGATTCCAGACTAACGGTGATATTCCTCACAACTCATAGAATAAGGAAGAATCACATGAATAAAGGCTTTAGCTGGACACTGTCGGGAGCAGTGAGTCTGTTTCTCCTAAGTTTTAGCGGTTGGGTTAGCGCAAGTGAAGCGGCGCCTGTCATCAGTGAGGCGCGGATAGTTGCACAATACAACTACATCATTCATATTCTGACCATGTTGCTGGTCGGTTTCGGTTTTCTCATGGTATTCGTCCGTCGATATGGATTTGGTGCGGTAACTGGCACCTATCTGGTCGTTGCCGTTGGCTTGCCCCTCTACATTTTGCTCCGCGCCAATGGTATTTTCGGTCACCAATTATCACCCCATACGCTGGATGCATTATTATTTGCTGAGTTATCCGTGGCAACAGCACTAATCGCCATGGGCGCCGTACTGGGGCGTTTGCGGGTTTTCCAGTACGCTCTGCTGGCGTTATTAATTGTTCCCCTTTATTTATTGAATGAATGGATCGTACTCGACGATGCATTTGGTTACACAACCGGATTCAAGGATACAGCGGGTTCCGTTGTTATTCACGCATTCGGTGCTTATTTTGGCTTAAGCATATCACTGGTATTAACTACGGCATACCAGCGCAGCCAACCCATTGAATCAGACCATACATCGGATCGTTTTGCCATGCTTGGTTCGATGGTATTGTGGATTTTCTGGCCAAGCTTCGCCACAGCGCTGGTTCCGCTCGAAGGAATGCCACAAACTGTTGTCAACACGCTGCTCGCTTTATCCGGAGCAACCATTGCCACCTATTTCCTCAGCACTAAATTGCATCACGGCAAAACATCCATGGTGGATATGGCCAATGCGGCATTAGCAGGAGGCGTATCAATCGGATCGTTATGTGATGTGGTATCGCCCACCGGCGCATTCAGCATCGGATTGCTTGCCGGCACACTGTCCGTATTGGGCTATGTCTTCCTGCAACCGGTTCTGGAATCAAAACTCAAACTGGTTGATACCTGCGGCGTGCATAATCTGCATGGAATGCCCGGATTACTTGGTGGAATAAGCGCTTTCCTTGTTGTACCCGGTGTAGCAATCGCCCAATTTAACGGCATCATGATTACCCTGGTTATCGCCATCGTCGGCGGTCTGCTGGCAGGCACGATCATCAGGGCGACCGGTACCACGCGCGAACCTTATGAAGACAGCGTCGAATTCACTCATCTGGCAGGACCTGAAGCGGAGAAACTACCTGAACAACTGCAAATGCGGGTTGCAACACTGGAAAGCAAGGCCTCTGCTGCATCACAAATTCCCGCTATCTCTCCTGAAGCCAGAGCATTGGTAGCCAAACTGGAATCACGGATACAGGCATTGGAGAACAGAAGTGCCGCAACATTCTCCGAAAAGCAGTCGGATAAACCAGAACCACAAATTTAACCAGCACTCGGCAGTACAACCTCTATTCCTCCTGTTTATAAAAACAGGAGGAATTTTACTTTTATATATTCATACGTTGCATCGATACGGTAATATTAAAGCCCGGCCGGATACCCATTAACTTTTAAAATTTCCCAGAAAATCTATGCCATGCAGAAAACAGCTCGCGTAATACGCATGATTCGGCTGCTCCGGCTATTGATACATGTTATTTCAGGATTGATCCAATCCATCGGTTATCCCTATTTTTCTCAATCAATCCAGCGGCGAATGATGACAAACTGGGCAACGGGTATTCTGACTATTCTCAATATCAGGCTCCATTGCACCGGCACATTGCCGACAGTAGAAACACCTCGAGCACTGCTGGTCGCCAATCATGTGTCCTGGCTGGATGTGTGTATTGTGATGGCTGCCTGCCCTACCCGCTTTGTCGCCAAGGCTGAGATCAGTCATTGGCCTGTATTGGGCTTCCTGAGCCGGAATGCCGGTACCCTGTTTATTGAGCGCACGAGGCGTGCTGACACGCTGCACATGAATCAAGCAATCGGTGAAGTCCTGATGCGCTGCGACCGGGTCACGGTATTCCCCGAAGGAACAACCGGTGACGGCACAGCACTTAAACATTTTCATGCATCATTACTGCAGTCGGCCGTAACAGTCGATGCGCTGCTTTATCCTGTCGCAATCTGTTATCGCAATGTAGCCGGGGAAGTATGCCGGGAAGCGGCTTATATTGACCCCTCATTGGTACAGTCATTACAACAGATCCTGCAGCAGACACGCATCGATGCCGAATTGTCATTTGTTGCACCGATTGCGTGTGGTAAAAAGAATCGACGTGAATTAGCACGTTTCTCTGAACATGCAATTGCTACTGCATTGTCTTTGCCTATTCCACACAGGGAACCTGAAAAATCTTCCGGTCTTCCAGTCGCATAGCCGTCAACGAACCACCCCATACGCAACCGCTATCTAGTGCAATTAAATTATCAGTTACATGCAACCCTAACGCAGACCAGTGGCCAAAAACAATGGTTTTTTTCTGGCTGGCACGTCTGGGCACTTCAAACCACGGCAAATATCCGGATGGAATGCTGCGGATATTTCCTTTAAACGAAAAATTCATTTTCCCTTCCGGGCTACAGATTCGCATGCGCGTCATGGCGTTGACAATGACCCGCAAGCGTTCATAACCAATCCGGTCATCTCGCCAATGATCCGGTTCATTGCCATACATCTGTGCCAATATTTCCGGGTAATTTTCATGCTGCAATGCGCATTCAACCTCAAGCGCCAGTTGTTCGGCCTGTGACACCGACCATGCGGGTAACAAGCCTGCGTGCACCATGGCATATTCATCGTCAACATGAAACAGTTTCTGTTGACGCAGCCAATTCAACAAATCATCCCGATCGGGTGCATTCAGAATGGACTGAATGGTATCGCTGGATCCACTTTCAGCAAGTCCTGCTGCCACCATCAGAAGATGCAAATCGTGATTGCCGAGTACTGTAATGACCGCGTCACCCATCTGTTTAATAAAGCGCAGCACCGATAGAGAATCGAGGCCGCGATTCACCAGATCCCCCACTAACCACAACTTGTCGCGCTGCGGATTGAAGCCTGTTAAATTAATTAATTGCTGGAATGAACGGAAACAGCCCTGGATATCGCCTATTGCATAAGTGGCCATCGGGTGTCAGACATCACTTGGAATGCTGTTGATCATGCTAGCGGGAACGTGCATGAATATCAGCGCAATCCCAGCACATCCTGCATATCGAATAAGCCATTGGGTTTGTCGGCAAGAAACCGGACTGCACGCAATGCGCCCATGGCAAAAGTCATGCGACTGCTGGCCTTATGCGAAATTTCAATCCGTTCACCGATATCAGCGAACATCACGGTATGCTCGCCAACAATATCCCCAGCGCGGATTGTGGCGAATCCGATCGTATCGGGTTTACGTTCGCCGGTCACTCCCTCACGTCCGTAAACCGCCACTTTTGATAAATCGCGCTGCAAAGCCTCGGCGATCACTTCACCCATGCGTAGCGCCGTCCCTGAGGGTGAGTCAATTTTATGACGATGATGCGCCTCGACAATTTCGATGTCATATCCGTCATTCAGTGCTTTGGCCGCAATTTCCAACAGCTTGAAAGTCACATTCACCCCCACGCTCATATTGGGCGCGAATACAATGGCGATATCCTCCGATGCCGCCTTCAGCATGGCCTTTTCTTCCATGGAAAAACCCGTGGTACCGATAACCATTTTTACACCCACCTTGCGACAGACGGCAAGGTGCGCAAGCGTGCCTTCCGGGCGTGTAAAATCAATCAAATGATCACATCCGGTCAATGCTTCTTCAAAATTACTGACGATAGGGATGCCACAGTTTGCACCTATCAGTTCCCCCGCATCCTTATCCAAGTAAGGACTGCCCATTCTCTCCAATGCAGCAGACAACTGCATATCCGGTGCCTGGGTAACCACTTCCAACAGTGCGCGACCCATGCGTCCGGCACTCCCTGCTATGGCGATTTTCTGAGTTATCATGCGATCCCTGCAAAATTTTCTCGTTTAATGTGATCAACACTCAGCGATGAAACTATTTTTTCTCACTGTCAGGTTGAGTTGTCTCCGATTCTACTTTGGCTTTATCCGGTTTTGGCTCATTTGGCTTGCTTGGGAATATCATATAATTTTCAATACGCACCAGCTCATCGCCTTCAAAAAAAATGGTCAGACGCTTCTGTTCAATCAGATCACCATGCTCCCGGAATATATAGACATAATCCCAACGGTTATCGCGAAATGTATCGACAATCAACGGAGAGCCCATGACAAACCGCACCTGTGATCGAGTCATCCCCGGCTTTAATTTTTCCACCATCTCCTCGGTCACAACATTGCCTTGTTGCACATCAATTTTGTAAAGAAAATGCGGCAAATATGAACACCCGGCTAACTGAAAAAATACAAATAGTGCGAAAAATTTAACAGTCATCTTGATTGATATGATATGTTTCCAAAGTAGGCTCAGCACTATATGATACAGTAAATAATTTATCGAACCGAGATAACCATGAGCAACTCAGGCGACCTGAAAAGTATCAATCTTAAAACGATAGGCCTCAAAACAACACTACCCAGACTCAAGATACTAAATCTATTTGAAAATAGTAGTGTGCGCCATCGATCGGCTGAAGATATCTACAAAGAATTGATCAATGAGGGTGAAGATATCGGACTTGCCACGGTATATCGTGTGTTAACCCAGTTTGAGCAGGCCGGTTTACTGGAACGCCATCACTTTGAAAGCGGCAAGGCTGTCTTTGAACTAAAAAATGATAGCCACCATGATCATCTGGTATGCTTGCAATGTGGGCGCGTGGAAGAATTCTATGATTCGGAAATTGAAAAGCGCCAGTTGGCCATCGCCAAGGAACGTGGCTTTACGCTTCAGGAGCATTCCTTATCGCTGTATGCCGATTGTATAAAATCTGCCTGCCCTCACCGAAAATAATAATGCCACTGTTTACGCTGAGCACTACCCATTTGATTATAAAAAAAA
>ERZ1292633.1866-Hain-H41-02um-R1-1866-length-22174-cov-7_pt1 | contig 22174 bp, 17 predicted proteins | sample MGYA00564406_ERZ1292633 | MGnify/ENA primary metagenome ERZ1292633 (study PRJEB36523, sample SAMEA6512639) | groundwater metagenome | collected 2019-01-08 | study: AquaDiva: Metagenomics assemblies of 32 groundwater samples
GATAGGAGGATCGGAAAACAAGGGCGCTGTCACCATGAAGATGATGACCAGCACCAAGCACACGTCCACCAAGGGAGTGATGTTGATGTCGGTGATCGGTTCTTCCGAGTCGACGCCTGAAACAGCCACCTAGGATCCTCCCTCGGCTTTCATCACCGCGAGCTTGAGCGCGCCGACCTGTTTGGAAACGTCCAAAACCTCGACGACGATGCCGACTTTGTTGCGCGCGTCGGCCGTCACGATCACCATCTTATCCTTGCTGCGGCTCAAGGCGTCCACGAGAACCCCGCGAAAGGTCACCCCGTCGGTCTTGGTGCCGTTGATGGAGATCGAGCCGTCGAGGGAAATGCGAATGTTGACGTTCTCGTCGGCTGAAGCCTTGCCTTCGGCCGTCGAGGAACGGGTTTCCAGAACCTTGATGCCCAGCGTCACGGCCATGGGCGCTACGGCCATGAAAATGATGAACAGCACGAGGCAAACGTCGACGAGCGGAGTGACGTTGATCTGCGTGATGGGCTCGTCTTCTTTTTGGGCCGCGCCGGCCATCGCTTATCTCCTATCGCGTGCGTCGAGCTACTTGACTCCGATCATCACGAGCAGGCGCGCCGAGGCGACCTCCATGTCCACCGTGATGACCTTCAAGCGCCGCATGAAGTAGTTGTAGAGAATCGAGGCGGGAATGGCCACCAAAAGCCCCGCCGCCGTGGCGACCAGCGCTTCGGCGATGCCCCTGGCGACGACGGCCGGCCCGCCGGTTCCGGATGCGGCGAGGTCGCGAAACGCCTTGATAATTCCGACGACGGTGCCAAACAGGCCGATAAAGGGCGTGATGTTGCCCAGGGTGCCTAATACGCCGAGAAAACGCTCGAGCTTGACGCGCTCCTCCTTAAGCTTGGTCAGCAAAAGCTCCTCGAGATCCTTGCGCGGACGGGCGCAATGGATCAGACCGTAGCCGACGACGGCGGCGACCGCGGAGGGATGCTTCTGGCAATAGGCGGCGGCCGTGTCGGTTTTGCCCCCCTCCAGGCTTTTGCGCACGTGCCCCAGCACCTCGTCGGGGCTGGCCTGGGCGGAACGGAAATACCACCAGCGCTCTATGGCGAACGTGATCGACAAAATAGAGCAAAAAATCAAAATAACCAGAGTGAAGCTTTCGCGTAACATCGACATCATATCAATGGCGCCCATCGAATCTCCTTAAGGGTCTCTTTTATTAATTCTGCTCCGTCGAAGACATCCCCGGCAACGCGGGTTGCCCCCCGGCTCGCTGGCCCTTGGCTTTCGGCTTGCCCGACTTCTTGGAGGCCGCCTTGACGGGCGCCTCGTCGGAGGGCATGACGGACGTGCTCCCGCCCTCGGGAGGGACCTGATCGTCGACATCGGGCGTCGGGGCGGCCCCGGCGGATTTCTTGACCGGAGCTTGGCCGGAGGATTTGCGCAGGGCCGCCGCGCGCGCCGCGGCCTTGGCCGCCACGTCTTTGGGCGCGGAGCGCGCGTACTCGTCGTAAATATTGGCCGCGCCCGCCATGTCCCCGCCCTTCTCGGCGAGTTCGCCCAGTTTGGCCAGCGCCTGCAGGCGGAAAGGAGAGGCCGCGGGCCTCATGGAGCGCATCTTCTGCCACGTCGACAAGGCCTCGTCCGGGCGCCCGGCGGCGGTGTAGACTTCGGAAATGCGGTACATGACCTCCATGCCCAATTCGCCGTCCGACGGAGCGGCGCTCTTGATCTGGTCGAGGGTCGCGATCGCGCCTTCGAAGTCTTTTCGATCGCGCTGAATCTGGTACGTCTCCCACATCGCGTTCTGCGCCTGCGCGTCGTTGGGTTTGGCGGAGGCGACGTACTTCTGATACGAGTACTGGGCCATGTCGAGCTTGCCCAGCTTCTTGTAGGCGAGCGCCAGGTTAAATTGCGCCGGTGGAACATACGCCGAGGCCGGATACTCCTCGATCAATCGCGAGTAGTGGCGCGTCGCCTCCTCGAACTTCTCCAAGTTGTAGTAGGCGCTGGCCAAGTGGAAAATGGCCAGCGCGGTGTCCTCGGACTTGTCGAAGTTGTTGAGCAGCCGCTCGTAGGCCGGAATGGAGTCCTGCCAGCGATTCTGGTTGAAATAACTTTCGCCGAGGTAGAACTGGGCCTTGGGAAGCTCCTTATGGTTGGTGAATTCCACGGAAAATTTCTGGAAGTCGACGGCGGCGGTGTTCCAGTCCTTGGTCTCGAAGGCCCGCCGCGCCAAACGGAACTGCGCCTCCCCTCCGATCGGCGTTCCCGGCTGCGACGTCACGATCTGGCGCAGGCTGGTCTTGAAGTCCAAGCCCTTGGTGCGGTCGAAAACGCCCTCGAGGATGTCAAGACCGTCGACGGCCTCCGGGGCGGACGGGAAAACGGCCACGAGCGCCTGGACTTCCTTGATCGCGGCGGCGTCGTCCTTGGCGTTATAAGAGGCCTGGGCGATGCGCAGATGCGCCATGGGCGCGGCCTCGCCTTTGGCGTCCACGGCGAGAATCTCCCGGTAGACGGCTATGGCCTCTGAATATTTCTGCGCGCGGAACAAGGTGTCGGCGACCTGAGTCCGCGCCAAGGGAGCGTCCTTGGAGGCGGGATATTGGGCCAAAAGCTTCTTCCACAAGTCTATGGCCTGCGTGTAGAAACGCTGGTGGTACGAGCTCATCGCGGCCCGATACAACGCGGCCGGAGCCTCGGGAGCCGCCGGGTTTTCCCGCGAGAACTTTTCGTAAAGGACGTAGGCGTCCTCGTAGTTCTTCTGATTGAACATGGAGTCGGCGATGCCCAGCTCGTTGAGCCCGGAGAACGCGAAGGACGAGGTCGCCACCGACATCATGTCCTTGAGCTTTTGGCGCGATTCCAGGGCCAAAGCGTCCTCGCCTTTGTAGGCGTGGCACCACGCCAGGCCGTCCTGGGCGTAGAAAGCCGCGGGATCGTCCGGATAGACTTTCAAAATCATCTCGTAAATGACCGCGGCCTCGTCGACCTGATTGAGGGCGAGGTAGGCCTCCGCCGCGTACAGATAGCTCATCGAGCGCCACTTCGATTTCGACGGCGGCAAATGACGGAAAATGAACTGGTAGGACGTCAAGATGGAATTGAAGGCCTTCTGGTCGTACTGGTTCTTGAGGATCGAAAACAGGGACTGCTCGGCGATGTCCGACGAGGGCGCCAGGTCGATGATGCGTTGGAAAGAGGACGTCGCCTCGGCGTAGCGCTTGAGCGCCACCTGCGCGTTGGCCATGATGAGATACACGTTCTTGGCCAGGGAATGGTTCGGGTACTGGGAGACGAAGTTCGACCCGGTCTGAATCGCCTGCATGTAATCGCCGACTTGCTGCTGGCACCACGCCAGCTTGAAATAGGCCAGCGGGGTGATTTTGACGGCGTCGGGATACTGGGTGATCACCTTGGTATAGGCGAATAGGGCCTCGCGGTTCTGGCCCGCGATCAGGTGCGACTCGGAGATGAAAAACTGGGCCAGCGGGGCGAAGAAATCCTTGGGATAGCGGTCCAGCACCGCCTGGAAGTTGGCCCGTGCTTCAACGTAGTCCTTCTTCTGGAAAAATGACGAGCCGATGCGAAACAAGGCCGACACCCGCAGCGGGCTTTCGGGGTACTTTGAAATGAAGGACTGGTACTTGGCGATCGCCCCGTTGAAGTCTTCGGCGAGGAAGAAAGAATCGCCGATGAAGAACTGAGCCTCCTCCTTGAGGTCGGAGTCCGGATAGTCCCGGATCAAGTTTTCGAAGGCCGCGGCGGCCAGATACGCCCGCTTGGACAAGAGGTACGTTTTGCCAAGGTAATAGGCGGCCTCCGCCGTCTTGACTTCCTTGAGCGCGCGCTCCGCCCCGGAGTAGTCCCCTTTATGAAGGTTGACGATTCCCTGCGCGTACTGCACGACCGACTCCTTGAGGAACGTCGGGAACGTCTCTCCAAGCAGGAAAATGTTGGCCTCGGCCTGGGAAAACTGCTCCAGCGCCAAGTCGGAGTAGATGATGCCCATCAGGGCCTCGGGATTGAGGTAGGCCTTGGGATGGCGCCGGTCGACCTCCTTGAACTCGTCGACGGCCTTCTCCCAGTCCTTTTCGTTGTAAGCGACCTCGCCGAGGCGGTACTGGGCCGAAGCCGCCAAACCCGACTTCTTGTCTCCCAGCACCGACTGATAGGCGCGCCGCGCGTCCTCGAGGGCCTTGACCGCCGCGGGATTCTTCGGCGCCAACAAGCGCGCCGTGGACACCTTTTTGGCGGCGGCTTCGGCCTTCAAGATGGACAACGCCTGCTGGAGATAAGCCTCGCCGATGAGAAACTGCGCATCGGTGACGCGGGGCGAGCGTGGAAACTGGGACACGTAGTTCTCGAAAGCCTGAACCACGGCCAGCTTATCGCGGCCCGTTTCCTGGTAAAGCTGGGCCGCCGCGTTGAAGGCCGACTCCTCGGCCTGCGCGTCCAACTCGGACTTCGCCGCCGAAGCGGCGCCTGCCGAGAGCGAAATGAGTGCTGCAAGGAGAATCCGTTCCATTCGTTTCATTCCCAGGTGGAAGTCGTTTTCTTGGCCGCCGCTTCCTCAACCAGCTTTTTGATGAAGTCGTCGGGCGCGACCGAATTGAATTGCCTGCCGTCGCGAAGTCGAACCGCCAGGGTGCCGGCTTCCACGTCTTTCGGACCGAGCACGATCATGTACGGGACCTTCTCGAGCGCCGCTTCCCTGATTTTATGACCGATTTTCTCGGGGCGGAGGTCGAGCTCCACGCGCAGGCCCGCCGACTCGAGTTTCGCCGCGACCGCCCGGGCCGGCTCCGCCTGGGCGTCGGTCAACGTCAGGATTTTCACCTGAGCGGGTGACAACCATAACGGAAAGTTACCCGCGTAGTGCTCGATCAGGATGCCGAAAAATCTCTCAATCGAGCCGTACAAGGCCCGATGCACCATGAGCGGCCGGTGACGGTTGCCATCGCTGCCCACGAATTCGAGGTTGAATTTTTTCGGCAGGTTGAAATCGAACTGAACGGTCGAGAGCTGCCAGGACCTGCCGATGGCGTCGATCAGTTTCATGTCGATCTTCGGGCCGTAGAAAGCGGCCTCCCCCCGGCAAAGCTTATATGGAATATCCCTGCGCGTCAACACCCTCTCCAAAGCTGCCTGCGCCCGGTCCCACTCCTCGGCCTCTCCGGAGTAGTCGGCTTTCTTCTCCGGGTCCCAGGTGGACACCTCCATCGAGTACTTCTCAAAGCCGTACGTCTTGAACACCTCGAGGGCGAAATCGACGCAGCCCTCGACTTCGCTTTCGATCTGATCGGGGGTGCAAAAAATATGGGCGTCGTCCTGGGTGAATCCGCGCACGCGCATGAGTCCGTGAAGCACTCCCGAACGCTCGTAGCGGTACACCGTGCCCAACTCGGCGTAGCGCAGCGGAAGGCTCTTGTAGCTGCGCAGAACGCTCTGATAGATCAAAATGTGAAAAGGACAATTCATCGGCTTGAGCTGATAATCGGCCTTCTCGACCTCGATCTCGCCGAACATGTTCTGCCGGTAGAAGCTGGTATGCCCCGAGGTGTGCCAGAGATCGACGTTGGCGATATGCGGGGTATAGACCATGTCGTAGCCGCGGCGCAACGCCTCGCCGCGCAGCCAGTCCTCCATGATCAGCCGCATACGCCCGCCCTTGGGATGCCAGAAAATGAGCCCCGGACCGGCCAAATCCTGAACGCTGAAAAGGCCGAGGGCGGGGCCGAGCTTGCGATGATCGCGCTTCTTGGCCTCCTCGAGCATTTGCAGATGCGCGGCAAGCTGGTCCTTGGTCGGCCAGGCAGTGCCGTAGATGCGCTGAAGCATCGCGTTTTTCTCGTCTCCCCGCCAATACGCCCCGGCCACCGACAGCAGCTTGAAGTGGCGAATGGCCTTCGTGCTCGGGGTGTGGCCGCCGCGGCAGAGGTCGGTGAAGGAGGAATGGGAGTAATGAGTCAGCCGCTGGTCCTTGAAGCTTTCGAGCAGTTCGAGTTTATAGGGCTCTGCCCGCTGCGACCAGTACGCCTTGGACTCCTCGTAGGTGACTTCCTTGCCCGTGAAGGGATGATTGCCCTCGGCGATCTGCAGCATGCGCTTCTCAATGGCCTTGAAGTCCTCCTCCGTGAAGCGGTGCGGGGAGTCGAAGTCGTAGTAGAAGCCGTTTTCGATCGCCGGGCCGATCGTGATTTTCGTCCCGGGAAAAATCTCCTGCACCGCCTGAGCCATGACGTGGGCGCACGAGTGCCGTAGGGCGTCAAGCGCCTCCTGCGAGTTCGGATCGGCGGCGTGTAGGATGTCGGCTGTTTTCATTTGAGCGAGGAGTCAGGACAAAAAAATGGTGCCCAGTATAGGATTTGAACCTATGACCTTTCCCATGTCAAGGGAACGCGCTACCACTGCGCCAACTGGGCACGACGGACGGTGATCTTATCATGTCCAGAGCCTCGATTCAATCGCGATGCTTCGCACGCCTAAGATGGTAGCGAGTCTGTATTACGGATTCAAGAGTCAGATTCATCGTTCCCGCTTCCGACGGCGCCTCCGGGGACTTCCGCTCTATTTCTCCATGGACCGGATGCCGCCGCGCTGATGCCCTAAAGGCCCGCTCCCCCCATGAGCCCGCAGCGATATAATCAGCCATCATCCGTTCGATCAAGGAGGATTGAATGCCCGTGCTCATCCGCGCCGCCGCTGTTTTAACAGCCGTCCTGCTGGTCTCAAACGCACAGTCCCAGCCAAACGTCTCCTCGGACGATATCTTCGCTCGAAGCCTTGGAAACTTCACGGCGGCTCCGCGCGCCTGGAGCCTGCAATATAGACCGGGCTCCGGCGGCCGCATCTATAAGGTCAGCCCGGGGGTCGCCGCGCAAATGGAAAGCGATCTCGTCGCCGTCATCGATCAAATCGCCCCCACCGTGGTGTCTCTATTCATCAAGGCTCCGCCGGAATCCAAAATTCAAGGAGAGCCTCCGGGAAAAACCGTCGATTCCGGATCCGGCGTACTGATCACCTCAAACGGATATATCATCACCAACAACCATGTCATCGCCGCCGCCTCGAATCGGGTTCTTGAAGTGCTCCTGTCGGACAACCGAAAGTTCACGGGTGTGATCGTCGGAACCGACCAGAAAACCGATTTGGCCGTGGTCAAAATCGAAGGCGAAGGATTCCCGTTCGCCGTCTGGGGGGACTCCTTGGCTCTCAAGCGCGGCCGCATCGTCATCGCGATGGGCAGCCCTTACGGCCTCCATGGAACCGCGACAGTCGGCGTCATCAGCGCCCTGGGCCGGGACATCAATATGAATTCATACGAGGATACCATCCAAACGGACGCGGCCGTAAACCCGGGAAACTCCGGAGGCGGTCTCTTCACCCTTGAAGGGAAGCTGATCGGAATCAACTCCGCCATCGACAAAAGGGGCTCGGGAATCGCCTTCGCGATTTCACAGAGGTTGGCTCAAAGAGTCTCCCAGCAAATCATTTCCGCAGGCAAGGTTGTGCGAGGCTGGATCGGGACAGACATTCAGGAGCTTGATGCAAATCTCAAAAAGGTCTTCCGCGTCGACGGCGGCGTTCTGGTCCCCTCGTTCAGGGAGAACAGCCCGACGGCCAAAGCCGGTTTGGCCGTGGGCGACGTGATCCTCGCCATCGATGGCGTCCCGGTCGTGAACGTTCAAGACTTTCGCGAGAAAGTCGCCAATTTGGCCCCGGGAACGGTGATCCATCTCTTGATCGCCCGAAAAGAAACCCAGAATACTCTTAAACTGACCGTGGGTGAACAGCCCCTGGAATAAATAACGAAGCGACGCCTTACGGACGTTCGCTTTTTTTGCGCCGAAACAAAGGCAGCGGACCTTGCCGGGGGGAAAAATCGCGATACAAGGGGTCGGGGTTGTTCTGCCATAACAGCAGCGGCCCCCGCAGCGGCAGGAGTTCATACAGTCCGCCGCTCAGAAGAGACTGGACCGCGACCTCAGCCCGAGGGTCGAGGCGCAGCCACGCCGAGACCAATATCCAATCAGGCGCCCTGCCGGACAACTCCGTGCCGTAAATCGGCGCGGCGCCGGAGGCGAACATCAACGACAGGTTGTCCGCCGCGGAAAACACGCTTCCTCCGCCCGCCGAGACGATCGCGGCGGCCGCAGGCTCGATATATCCTTGGGGCCCGCGGGCCAATTCGCCGACCAACCTCAGCAGATCCGAGCGGGGGCTCACATCCCGCAGCCTCTGGCGCATCATTCCCGACACCGACTGGACCGGCGCCCGCGGCGCGCCGATGAAAGAAGCCGCCTTGACCGGCAGCCAGCCCAGCCAATTCGTCGCGACCGCGCAGGCCGCGACGGCCAGCGCCACGGCGACTCGTCCCCGCGCGACCCGCGCCAGCCAAACGCCTCCCAGATAAGCCGTGACCGGAAGGACTCCCATCAAATACCGCCCGTAGGGTTCCGCGGCCGTCAAGGACAGCACCGCCAGCGACGCCGTCAGCCACAGCCACGACATCCGGCGCAGGCTCATCTCTCCGCGGGGAGCCTGGACGGCGACGCCCTGCGCCAAGCACCACGCCAAGACCGCGAGGGCGGCCGCGCGCGGCCAAGTCCCCTCGCCGACCAGGCCGCAGAGGAGAAAAAAACCCGTCAGCACGAGCGCGACTCTTCGCTTTTCGAGCGCCGCGAGCGCCGGCGCGGCGATGGGACAAGCGAACAGCGCCAGCCACAGCAGGAATGTTTTCAAGAATTCCAGCGACTCCCCCGCGCCGTAGAGATGATTGCCCGGGCGCTCCCAAAGCCGGAAGAACCAGAACGAGGGCAGCGACAGAATCAGCGTCGCCAGGGCCGCTTTCCGAAATCGCGGAAAGCGGCGGCACTCGTCAAAACGCAAGGCGGCGTCTGCCGCGACGGCAAGACAGGCCACGACGAAAAACGCGAAAGCGGAATGCAGAAGGAACTGAAGCCCCCCGCCCAGCGCCCAGACGCCCCCCGGCTTATCGGCGAGAAGGCGGCGCCAGGAGTGAAGGACAAGGACGGCGCCGAGCGCGCTCAAGGCGTAGTAGCGCGACTGTCGTGAAAAAAGCAGGAAAGCGGGAGACAGGGCTAAACACGCCAGGCCCATTTCGGCCGCCCACGGCTGAGCGCCGCCGGCGTCCTCGGCGCTTGCCGCGCTAAAAAGCGTCCACGACAGCCAAAGGCACAGAAGCGCCGCCAGGGCAAAGGGCAAACGCGCGGCCCACGGGGAGCGTCCGAACACGGCGAAGGACCCCGCCGTCAGATACGGCGGCAACCAGGTATTCCAAATCCAGATGCCGCCGGCGGTTCCTTCGTGGGCGGCCAAGGAGGGCTGCGTGCTCACGAGCGCGCCGTCGACCGTCATGCGCGGCACGCCCGAGTGTAGAATCGAGACGGCGCGCAGCGCCGTCTCGGCCTCGTCCTGCCACAAAGCCGGACGACCCAGGCGAAAGAATAAAAGACCGGCGGCCAGAGCCAGAAGCGCCCACGCCAGCCGGGGCTTCAACGCGGCCCGAAAGCCTTGCGCGGATAGCGGGCCGTGATCGTCGAGCGCATGCCGCCTCGCGGCGTGAACACCCCGACGACTTCGCACCATGCGGGCTTGACCGCGGCGACGATGTCGTCAAGAATTCGGTTGACCGCGTTCTCGTAGAAAATACCCATGTTGCGGTAGCCCAGCATGTAATATTTGAAGCTCTTGAGCTCGAGGCATTCCCTGTTGGGCAGATAGCGGACGGTGACGGCGCCGAAATCCGGGAGCTTCGTCTTCGGACAGACCGAAGTAAACTCGGGAACCTCGATTTGGATCTCGTAGCCTTTGTATTGATTCGGCCACGTCTCGATGGTCGGCAGCGCGGCGTCGGCGCCCGACAAAGCGAGGTCGGGATTGTAGCCGTAGATCAGGGTTTTATTGGACATCTTTGCTCCTTAGTCTCAGCGAGTTCAAGGCGACGGAAATGGAACTCAACGCCATCGCCGCGCCGGCAAATTCTGGCCGCAGCAGGATGCCCCAGCGGGGATAAAACACTCCCGCCGCGATCGGAATCAGCGCCAAGTTGTAGACGAAAGCCCAAGCGAGGTTCTGGCGAATGACCAGTCGTATGCGGCGGCTGAGAACGATCGCCTTGGCCAGAGTCGCCAAGTCCGGGTTGAGCAAGGTCATGTCCGCGGACTCGATGGCGACGTCGGTGCCGGTGGCCAAGGCCACGCCCACGTCGGCGTGCGACAGCGCCGGCGCGTCGTTGAAGCCCTCGCCGACCATCGCGACTTTCTTGCCCTCCGCCTGAAAACGGCGCACGATGCCCGACTTCTCCTCCGGCCTGATCTCCGCGAAGACGGTGCCGATGTCGGCCAACTCCGCGGCGCGATAGGCCGCGGAGTTGCGGTCGCCCGACACGAGGTAAACCTCCAAGCCCATCTCCTTGAGCGCGGCGACGGCGGCCGGAGCCGAGGGGCGCAGCGAGTCCTCCATTTGAAAGGCTCCCAAAAGCTCGCCGTCGACGGCCACGCACAGCAAAGAGCCTGTATGAGCGAAGCGCGCCGCGTCGTCTTGAGGAATCGCCACCCCCTCCTCTCGCAGCCACGGAAGGCTGCCCACGCGCACGGAACGCTCCGCGACGCGAGCCAGGGTGCCGCGGCCGGGCAACGCCTCAAAGGAGTCCACCTTGTGAGAATGGATCTTGCGCTCCTTGGCCCGCGCGACGATGGCGAAGGCGAAGGGATGCTCTGAGCGTTCCTCGCAGGACAAGGCCCAGGCCAGCATTTCATCCTCGGTCCCGCGCAGGACGATGGCCCCGGACACGCGCGGACGGCCCTCGGTCAACGTGCCGGTCTTGTCGAAGAGCACGACGTCGAGTTTGCCGATCGTCTCGAGAATTTCCGCGTTGCGCAGAAAGACCCCCATTTCCGCCGCGCGGCCGATGCCGGCGACCACGGCCAGGGGGGTGGCCAAGCCCAACGCGCACGGACACGCGCACGCCAAGACCGACACCGTGCAGGTCAGCGCCATGAGAAAGCGGGGCTCGGGGCCCCAGCGAATCCAGCTCCAGGCCACCACGCCCGCCAAGACGAAAACGGCAGGGACGAACCACGCCGAGACATTGTCGACGAAACGCTGAATCTTCGGCTTGGTGGCCTGGCTCTCACGCACGGCCTCGACGATGCGCGCCAAGGCCGATTCATCCCCCGGCCGCAGCACGCACAACTCCAGGGCGCCGTTCTTGTTGAGGGTGCCCCCCCACACGCGCGAACCCGGGGCCTTTTCCACGGGCAAACCCTCTCCGGTCAGCATCGACTCATCGACCGTGGAACGGCCGACGGTCACCTCCGCGTCGGTGCCGATTTGCTCGCCCGGGCGCACCCTCACCGTCTCGCCGACCGCCACCTCGGCCAGCGGCACGACGATTTCCTCGCCGCCGCGGACGACGCGGGCCGTTTTCGGCGCCATGCGCATGAGCTTGGCAACGGCCTCGTTGGTCTTGCCGCGGGTGCGCGCCTCGAGCCAGCGGCCGAAAGTCACGAACACAATGAGCCCGCTGACGGCATCCCATTGCGTTTGGCGGGCGGCCGGGGGCAGGGTTTCTGGAAACAAAACCACGTAAGCGCTGTAGAAGAACGCGGCCCACGTCGAGACCGAAACCAGCGAGTCCATATCCGCGCGGCGGCGCAGCAGCGCGCGGGAGGCCCCCTCATGAAAATGCCAGCCCCCCCACACTTGGATGGGAACGGCGATGATCAAGGCCGTGTAAGGCGAGAGATTCAAGGTCTTAGCCAGAAGAAGAGGCACCGACAAGATCAGCGCGGCCTGAAGCCTCGTCATGAGCCGGCGCTGCTCGGCCTGCTGGGACAGCAGACTCATGGATTCGGCTTGAGTCCGCGTTTCGCTTTCGCCCAAGACGTCGTAGCCGGCTTTTTCGATGGCGCGGCGCAGGGTTCGCACTTCGAGCTTCCCGGCCAGCGGGGTAAATTCGACGGCCACGGTGCGCGAAGGAAGATCCACCAAGACGGAATGAACTCCCTCGATCTTGCCGAGCGATCCCTCGACCTTGGCGACGCACGAAGCGCAATGCATGCCCCCGACCGGCAAGACGATGCGCTTGGCGCCCTCAGGAACGCTCAGACTCATTGCAGGCTCCGCTTCCAGTCGAGCTCAAGATCGGCGAGCGTGCGCCATTGCCCGGGAAAGCCCTCCGCGACGGCTTGATCGAAGTTCTTGTCGTAGCGCAGGGCGGCCAAGAATTGGGAGAACCCGATGCGCCCGCCGCGCTCGATCATGAACCGAACCATGCTCTCGGCTTGCGCGTACCAGTTGCTGACCTCGTAAGCCCGTTCGGTGGCCGGAACGAGATGACGCATCTGATCCATCGTCAGCGGCTGAGAGCGAAGAGCTCCGCGAAGAACGGAGAATATGTCCCCTTTTCCGCGGCTTCCCATGGCCTTGTTCTCCTGATAGACGGCCAGCCCTTCGTTGACCCAACGATGCTCGGCATTGACCCGGCCCATGTACTCGAACCAAATCAAATGGGCCATCTCATGCGAGACCACCGCCTCGAGACGGGGCGAGATGTAAGTGTAAAGAGCGTTGCCCACCGCCACCCCGCCCGACCACTCCGGCTGGCCGGTTTTCTTGCGGTACTCGTCCTGCGTGCCGTACACGACGAGTTGATAGAGCCCGCGGGGCTTGAAGGAATACAAGCCGGTGTCGGCCATGATCCGAGTATAAGCGCCCTCGGCCATGTCGGCGACGTCGCGGACGGTGTCAAGACCGTAAGCCTTGACCGCGAAATGCAGGCTCGACGTCTCTTGCGCTCCGGCCTCCAGGCCGGGGTACACGCCCTCGACGAGTCCGGGATAGGAACGGCCGCGGCCGTCATCGGGCAGTTCGCCGGGATAGGGCACGCAAGCACCCGCGACCAGCGCGGCGGCAAGTCCAAGGCTTCGCATCGGGGCATTCTATATAATTGGTATCATACGCCGTGAGCGAGAAAGCGTCTGTGGGGGCGATCGGCGAGGTCTTGACGGTCGCTGTCGAACGCATGGCCGCCGCGGGCGACGCCGTCGCCAAGGCGGAGGGTTCCAACCGCGTGCTCTTCGTGGCCGGCGCCGCTCCGGGCGACCGCTTGGAAGTCGAGACTTTCGAGACGAAATCCAATTTCGCTCGGGCCCGAATCAAGCGCGTCATCAGCGCGGGAGCCGCCCGGGTCGATCCGCCGTGTCCGCATCACGCCGCGCCCTCGCGCGCCGGCGCGGCCTGCGGGGGCTGCGATTGGCAGCACCTCGACTACGAAGCCCAACTCGCCCACAAACGGAACATCGTCATCGATTGCCTTAGCCGCATCGGAAAATTCCCCGAGACCGCATCCCTGGTGCGCGACACCCTGCGCGCGCCCAAGCCGTGGGGCTACCGCAACAAGGTCCAGATTCCTTTCATGCCGGGGCCCAACGGCCCGCGCATGGGGTTTTTCTCGGCCGGCTCGCGCGAGATCGTCGACTTGAAGGAATGCCCCATCCAACCCGACCTCTCGGTGCGCATCGCTTTGAGCGTCAAGGCGCAATCCATCGAGCGCGGCTGGACTTATTACGACGGGAAAACCGGCCGCGGGTGGCTGCGCCATCTCTATATACGCACCAACTCCGAGGGACGCGCGCTCGTGGCTCTGGTCACCACGCGCCAGGAATTTTCGGACCGGGAGCTTTTCGTCTCCCAGCTGCGCGCGCGGCATCCCGAAATCATCGGCGTCCACCAAAATGTCCAGCCGGAGAAAACCTCGGTGGTTCTGGGGCCCGTGTGGCGCCGCCTGTGGGGCGCGCGCGAGCTCGAGGAGATCCTCGGCCGATTCCATTTCTCCGCCTCCCCGGGAGCTTTCCTCCAGGTCAACACTCCGGCGGCCGAGATCCTCTACGACGTCGCCAAGGCCGCGGTCCGCGAAGGCGGCAAGACATTTCCCATCGGTCTCGATCTCTACTGCGGAGTCGGCACGCTCACCTTGTGGATGGCGGACGCCTTCCCGCGGCTCATCGGCGTCGAGGAAAACCGCGACGCGATCAACGACGCGTATCGCAACGCCGAGCGCAACCGCATCGGCAACTGCCGCTTCAAGGCGGGGCGCGCCGAGGCCGTTTTGCCGAAATTGGCCAAGGAACTTCCCGACAGGGTTTGCGCCGTCGTCGACCCGCCCCGCGTGGGGCTGTCCCAGCCCGTGCGCCGCTTCTTGACGGAGCGCAAGATCAAGCGCCTCGTCTACGTGTCCTGCGACCCGGCGACTTTTGCCCGCGACGCGGCCTTTCTCTGCCACTCCGGCTTCGCGCTGCGCTCCGTGAGTCCCGTGGATCTCTTCCCCCAAACCAGCCATGTCGAACTCGTCGGACTGCTTGATCGCGCGTAGGCCTTTAGGCCCAAACGGGCGGAGCCTAAAAGACCTTGCGTTTTGCAGGTTTTGGACGTATATTTCCTCTGGCGATACGCGTAATACGATCCAGGAGACACCCCTCTTATGAGCACCTCGCGCGCTGCGACGTTTTTCGTGCTGCTGTTGGCGGCTTGCCGCGCCTTCGCCCTCGACGCCGCCCCCCCCGTCCCGCCTGATGCCTCGGGCGAAAAATCGCCGCTGGCGACTTGGACCCTCGAGAACGTACCCTTCGAGGATTGGCCGGACGTCTCGTTCAAAGACGGCAAAACGACCCAGCGTCTCAATTGCCGCCGGGTCGAGTGCGACCCTGCCAAGAACAAGGGATTGGTCAATCTTTATCAGCTCAAACAGATCGGCAAGAAGCAGAACATCAAAGTCAAGGTCCTGACTCCGGAGGCGAAGGCGGCCTTGAATCCCTCGAAAATCTTCGGCAAGGATTACAACGTCGTCGGAGAAAAAACCATCGACGGCACGCTCACCACCTACCAGGCGACCCTGTCGAAATACAAACTCGATCTGAGCGCCGACCCGCCCGCGGTGGTCAAGGACGCCAAACGCTTCAAGGCCAGCCACAATATCGGAGGCCAATCGATCTCCCAGGAAGGCTCCCAGATTCGGGTCTATCCCCCCAAAGGCATCGCCCGGAACACGCAACCCCCCCCTTCCCCGCCCTCCCAGGAAGCCGATCCCCGCGCTCCCGGCACCCCTTCCTCCCAGACCAGCCAAGTCGACAAGAACGTCCTGCGCTGGCTGACCGTCCAGGAGGCCGCCGAGTACAAACAGGCCTCCAAGGACGCGTCCAGATCGCGGGAGGAAACCTATGCCGCCTTCTTGAACAAGGCGCTGCAAAACACGCGGCCCGAGGCCGCCGACCGGATCAAGAGCCACCTCACGGACGCCGCCGCCAACGCGAAAATCCTGCGCGACACCGAGATGTGGGGCGGCAAGGCGTTGAAGGCCGTCGTCCCTGACGCCGCCGGACCCGGGGCCATCAAGGACAACGCGAAATTGACCGAGGTCGCCTTGACCGAACAGGAATTCGCGGCTTTGAAGGCCACGGACCAGGCAGCCGCCGATGCCTACGTCAACGCCCGCGCCCAGCACAAAGGAGCGCTGTCTCCCAAGAAAATCGCACCGCATCCGGTCGACCTTCGCCAAACCTTGGTGGCCGCCAAGGAAAAGATCGGCCCCGATCAAAGCGCGGCCTCAAACGAAACCGCGGCGCCCAATTTAACCGATGAGGAAAAGGCGCTGCTGACTCCCGACGAGTTGAACAGCTACATGAGCATTTTCAACTCCGCCAAGGGATACCCGAAAGATCCCAATCTGCAGGCCGCCAATAAAAACTATCGCGACCGGATCGCCAAGGAGGGCCGCACAAAGCCCTACGTCGAACCGAAATCGCTCGAAGAGTTCAACGCGATGGAAGATTGGCACAAAAAGCTGTTCTGCTCCAAACCTTGGACCGCGCCCCCTGCGCCCCAACCGCCCGTCGAGCTGGAGAGAAAAGCCCTGCCTCAGCTCGAGAAGATGAGCAATTGCGTGGAAGCCGACGCCAAGAAATGCGGCGACACATACCTAGACGGGGACATCGTCCCCTTGGTCGTCGCCGGAGGAGCCCCGGCTTCAAGCGCTCCCTCCTGGGTCAAAGCCGCGTGCGCTCCAGGCACCCAGCTCCCCGCCGACACGGGATCGATGGGCTCGACAGGAAGCAGACAAACGGTTCCCAATATCGGGTCGCCGAAAGAATCCGGCGGCGAAAAGAAGCCCAACCCTTGGCTGGCGGCGCCGCTCATCTACGACGGCGTCAAGGGCGCGGTTCTGGGACTGTTGATCGGCTCATTTGCCGGCCCGGTGGGCATGATCGCCGGCGCCGCCGCGGGGGCGGCTTTCTTTTACGGGCTGGCCAAATTCAAGAGCAAGGACGAATAGCGCTCGCGCGATCGTCCTTCATCCCCCAAGCCAGCATCACGGCCCCGATCGTGATGCAAGAATCGGCGACGTTGAAAACCGGCCAGTAGTGGATATGTAAAAAATCCACGACGAAGCCGCGCGTCAGCCGGTCGTAAAGGTTGCCCAACGCCCCGGTCGTCACGAGCAAAGCCCCCCATTGCAGCCAGGCATCATCCTTCGGCCAGCGCCTGCGCATCCGCTCCAGAACGACGATCAAGACGATCGAAACGACGGTGAGCAGGCGGCCGGCGCCGCGCCCCATGCCGAAGGCCGCTCCGGTGTTCTCCACGTAGGTCAGATCGAAAAAAGGAAGAACGGGAATCGTTCCGACCGCTTCGAGCGTCGCTCCGGCCCACAGCTTGGTGGCGCGATCGACGACCAGCAGCAGGATTACAGCTGCCGCGCGCAACGCCCGCATAGCTCCGGGTACGCGGGATCGACGCCCACGTCCTCTTGCCATCGCCAGCAGCGCGGACATTTCGAGCCCGACGCGCGCACAACGCTCACGCTCAGCGACCCGCGGCCAGGCCCGAGCGCCGCCTGGGACGCGATGAAGAACTCGGGCAAGTTGACGCCTTTGAGGGCGGCGGCGGCCTCATCCGGCACGCTCAGCTCGACGCGGGCCTGAAGGGAGGACCCGATGATCTTGGCGACGCGCGCCTCCTCCATTTTTTTCAGGACGACGTCGCGGATTTCAAGCGCCTTCTGCCAGCGCGCGGAAAGAACCGGGTCCTCCCAACGGCGGTCGCAGACGGGCAAATCCCATAAAAACACACTGTCCGAAGGGCGCGCGGCCCAATGCCGCCAAGCCTCCTCCGCGGTAAAAGAGAGAATAGGAGCCAGCAGCGCGCACAGACGGGCAAAGATCTCGGCCATGACCGTTTGGGCGGCCAGGCGCTCGGGGGCGCTGGCGCGGTAAGTGTAGAGTCGGTCCTTGGTCGCGTCAAGATAGAAAGCCGATAAGTCGAAGGCGCAGAAATCCACGAGGCGGCGCGCGGCGCCGCGATAGCGGTACTGCTCATAATCCTCGAGGGTCTCCTTTTGAAGGCAGGACAGGCGGTGGAGCAGGAAGCGCTCCATGTCGGGCAAAGCCTCGTAGGCGACGCCCTGCGCCGGTTGGAAATCGGCGAGGTTGCCCAAGAGGTAGCGCAACGTATTGCGCACGCGTCGATAAGAATCGGCCGGGCCTTCCATCAGCTTGTCGGAAATGCGGACATCATCGTTGAAGTCGCTCAGGCAAACCCACAACCGCAGCACGTCGGCTCCCCACTTGGAGATGACGTCTTGGGGAGAGACCACGTTGCCGGCCGATTTGTGCATCGCCCGCCCTTTGTCGTCGAGCACGAAGCCGTGCGTCAGCACGGCCTTATAGGGCGCCGTGCCGCGCATCGCCGTCGACATCACCAAGGAGCTTTGAAACCAGCCCCTGTGCTGGTCGGAACCCTCGAGGTAAAGGTCCGCCACCGCGTCCTCGCCTAAAACCGACAGCCAAGACACTCCCGAGTCGAGCCAAACGTCTAGAATATCCGACTCGCGGCGAAAACCCGCGCTCAAATCGGGATGCGGCGGCAGGAAAGGCCAATCGGACGGCATGAGGATCTGGCCCCAGCGCTCGAACCAAAAATCGGTCCCTTCGGCGGCGGCCTTCGCCTCGATGGCCTCGAAAACGGCGTCGTCAAGAACCGCTTGGCCCGTCTTGACCGAATACAAGACCGTGATCGGAGTCCCCCACACGCGCTGACGCGACAGACACCAGTCGGGGCGGTGAGCGATCATCGCAGAGATTCGGTTGCGCCCCTCGCCGGGAACCCAACGCACGGAGTCTATCTGGGCGAGCAAGCGCTCGCGCAGCTCCGAGCTCAAGCGCAAAAACCACTGTTCCGTGGTGCGAAACACCACGGGATTCTTGCAGCGCCAGCAGTGCGGATAAGAATGTTGGATGTCCGCCTTGCCAAGAAGCAGGCCGCGGGCCAAGAGATCGTCGATGATCAGGGCGTTGGCTTCTTTGAGAATGTGCTTGCCCCGCAGGAACTCGGGCACGGATTGGTCGTAGCAGCCGGCGCCGTCGACGGGGTTGAAAATCTCGAGCTGCTCACGCATGCCGGTCGCGAAATCGTCCTCGCCGTGCCCCGGCGCGGTGTGCACGACGCCCGTGCCGTCCTCGGCGGTGACGTAATCGGCGAGCACCACCCGGCCGTCCCCGCCGAACGGGCGGCGGTAGCTCACCGACAAGGAACTCAACTCGCCGCCTTTCCAGGTCTTCACGACCTGATGCTGAGGCATTTGAAGGGCGGCCAAGGTCGCCTCCAAGCGAGGCAAGGCGACGACCAAGCTCCGGTTGGACGCCCGCACGAGCGCATAGTCCAGCAAGGGGTGAACGGCCGCCGCGCGATTGGCCGGGAGGGTCCACGGAGTCGTCGTCCACACGACGAGTTCCGCGCCCTTGAGCTCGCGGTCCTGGACCCCGACGAGGGGCAAGGACACGTAAACCGAGGGAGAGTTTTTCTCCTTGTACTCGACTTCGGCCTCGGCCAAGGCGGTCTCGCAGGTCGGACACCACAGCACGGGCTTGAGCCCCCGATACACGTGCCCCTTTTGGACCAGCCGGCGAAACGCGCGAAGGATTTTCACCTCATAGTCCTTGGCCATGGTCGTATACGGCCGCCGCCAGTCGGCCTGGACGCCGAGCCTCTGAAACTCGGCGCGCTGCAAAGCGATGAAGCGCCGCGCGAACGCGCCGGCGTCGCGGCGGAACCGGGGAATATCGGTCACGCCGCGCTTGCTCATCTTCATTTCCTTTAGCAAGGCGGTCTCGATGGGCAGGCCGTGGCAGTCCCATCCGGGGATGAAGGGGGTGGCATGCCCCATTAAAGCCCGGCTCTTGACGGTCATGTCCTTGAGGACTTTATTGAGGGCGTGGCCGATGTGAATATTGCCGTTGGCGTAGGGAGGGCCGTCATGAAGAACGAACGGCGGCCGGCCCTTCTGGCGCTGCTGAAGGCGCTCATAGAGTCCGAGTTCCTCCCAAAGCTTGGCAATCTCGGGCTCCCGACGGGCGAGGTCCCCCTTCATGGGAAAATCGGTTTTGGGAAGACAAATCGTGGCCGACCAATCGGCGCGCGCTTCTGGCATGTGGCCATCTTACAATTTTTTGATAGGATGCCCCCTATGGAGACCATTATCGCCGTCTGCCTCGTCTTGATCGTTCTCGAGCTCGCCCTCATGATCGGAGTCTTCGCCCTGGTCATGCTGAAGGTCAAAAACGCCGCTCAGGCCGTCGAGGTGGCCGCCTATCGCGTCGACGAGGAAGTTCTCTCCTTCGGCCAGTCCTTGCGCTCGGGCTGGGGAGAGACCATGCGCACCTGCCTCTCGGCGGCCTTGGCGATCTTCAGGCGCTGACATGGGCGCGGCAAGCTCCATCAAGGACTGGTTCGTCGATCCGCAATTCGCCGGCAAGAAGAAATTCTTGCGCTCCTTGGACATTTTCAAGGATTTGCGCGACCGGGAGCTCGGACAAATCGTCTCGGCCCTGCATTCGCGCAGCTATCACGAAGGCGAAGTCATTTTCGAGGAAGGCGACATCGGTCGAGCCCTGTTCATACTGAAAAGCGGCGCCGTCGATCTCACGCGCGCCGGCGCTCAGGGCGCGGCGGCGCCCCTCTACTCGCTTAAGGCCGGAGAATTCTTCGGCGAAATGGCCCTCCTGGAGTCGCTGCCCCGCACGGCGACGGCCACCGCGACCGAAAAGTCCCAGCTCCTCCTGCTTCATCGAAGCAAGCTCGAATCCTTGCTCTCGACCGAGCCGCGCATCGGAGTGACCATCATGAGTCACCTCGCGCGCCTGCTCTCGGCTCGCCTGCGCCGCATGAACGCCTGCGCCGCGCCCGCCGCGCCGAATCAATGAGCTCGACGCGGCGCGAATCGCCTTTTCTCACGGTCTTCATCGTCGCGGGCGTCGCGCTCTACGGGTTTTATCGAGTGCACCATGTGCTGACCCCTTTCCTTCTGGCGGCAGCCTTCGCCTACACCATCAATCCCTTGGCGACGTATTTCGAGGCGCGAGGACTGCGGCGCCTGCCGCTCATCGTGCTGGGGTACTTGATGGCGCTGGCTCTGGGCATGAGCCTCTATACGGGATTCAAGTCCCTCGCCGTCGCCGAGGCCGAGCTTCTCCAGGCCCGCGCGCCGGGGTACATGAAGACCCTGCAATCGCTGGCCTCCGTGCAGCAGGACCGGTTCGTCCAAAAGCTCCCCCTGCCGCCGCATATCGCCCGACACGCCGTGGAAACGGCTCTTGGCGGCCTCTTTGAAATGCTGCAAATGCTTCCCTCCCATCTGCTGGCTCTGTTGCCGCTGCTCCTTCACATGATGCTCGTTCCGTTCATAGGATTCTTCTTCCTCATCGACGGGCCGTCCGGAATCAATTCGATGATCCAGGCCTGCCCCAGCCGCTTCGTCGAGCAGGCCCTTCATCTCCTCAGCGAGATCGACACGGCCCTGGGAAATTACCTGCGCGGCATTGTCATCGTGGCCATCGCCATAGCGCTGGCGTCCTTCGTCGGCCTGGTCATTCTCGACGTCGACAACGCGGCTCTTATCGCCGTGTTGTCGGGTGTGAGCTCGTTCGTCCCGTATCTAGGCGCGGTCATCGGGGCTTTGGTCGGCGGCGCGATGGCGTTCTACCAGTTCGGCACTCTGGCGGCCGGGCTGAAGGTCGTCGCTTTGTTCGTGGGCATTCGCGTGGCCGATGAAGTGCTTCTCCAGCCGGTCATAGCCAAGCACTCGGTCCATCTGCACCCGATGGTGTTTCTGTTGGCGTTGATCCTCGCGGGAGAAATCTTCGGCTTCATGGGCCTGCTCTTCGCCATCCCCGCGGCCTGCATCCTCAAGGCGCTCATCAGCGTGAGCTGGTCCTGGTACTCCAGCGAACGAGGGCTCGTCCCCAGGGCGGCCGCCGGGACGGCGATCCCCTACACATGATCGGGTTCCTGGCGCTCGCGCTTCTCGGCCTTTGCCCGCCCGCCTTGGCGGAGCGCAGAGTCACCAGCAACGAACGCAGCCAAATCTTTCTCAATGACAACTGTTCGGCCCGCGACTCCTGCGCGCTCAAGCAGGCATGGCTTAAAACCCTCGACTTTCGCGTCACCATGTCCGACGGCTCTCATGGCCACGGCACGCGCATGACCGCCTGCTTCGAGACCTCGAAGGCGGGGGATTTGGAGGAATTCGGCTTTGCCCAGTTCATCAAGGGCTGTCAGTATTTCACCTCGCAAAAAAACCGACGCGTGGTGTACGAGGACTACGTGCAGGTCCGCCACGGAAGCAGCCTGGTCCCCTATCACCACCCTCAATGGGTCATCGACGGCTTCGTCGACGACCCCTTGAGTTGGGGCGACCGGCCTAAAGCGTCCCGGCTGCACCACTACTGGAATCGGATCCCGGGTTGGGAAGCGGGACAGACGTCCGCGGATGTCTTCGGCCTAGCGGGAGCGCGCGGCCCCCTGCTGTGCGTGCGGGATATGCCCGGCGCCGCCTACGCCGACAGCGACTCGGCCAAGAATGTTTCCGTGCGGTTTAGAACCTGCCTTTATAAAACCGCGGAGGTCCCCGCCTCGACGACTCTGGAAACGCTGCAAAGCATCGCGCCCCTCCATTGTTTCGATTGGTCGAGCTCTTTCGTCTTCAACCATGAAAGCGGCCAGTATCAGTCCCCCGCCGACATCGCCCCGTTCTGTATGAATTGACCCGGAATCTTCAGTTGACTCTCTGCTGATGAGGGAGCCGCGTTCGGATCGCCCC
>ERZ1292633.1867-Hain-H41-02um-R1-1867-length-22170-cov-6_pt1 | contig 22170 bp, 17 predicted proteins | sample MGYA00564406_ERZ1292633 | MGnify/ENA primary metagenome ERZ1292633 (study PRJEB36523, sample SAMEA6512639) | groundwater metagenome | collected 2019-01-08 | study: AquaDiva: Metagenomics assemblies of 32 groundwater samples
TTTCTACCGCCCACCTCCCCCGATGCTGCCCACCGCGGCTGGTATCATCGGCGGCTTTATGCAACACGCCATCAACAAGATCTAGAATCGTGCGAAACGTAGCCCAGCCTTCGTCCCTGTTCCCCCCACCACCTTCGACCACGCGTCGTTCGCCTGAAAAGGTCGAGCGGTAAAACGTCGTTTATGCTTATTTCGTGTCGTCGCAACCGTGGGCTCTTTCAATGCTCCGAAGTCAAAAGGCACAAGACGTCCATACCGTATGCGTTTGCTGCCCCCTCACGCATTCCTAGTTTGTTCTCGTTCTCAATTTCTTTCTTCTCGATGCAGCAACAACAGCAGAACTGGCAGAGCGGCCTCTGCGCGTGGACGGAGGACTGCTCGTCGTGCATCGATTCGATGATGTTCCCGTACTGCCTCAACGGCGCCTCCAAGTACAAGATCACTCGAAATGCGCAAGGCGTTGACTGCTTCACCGTGTGCTGCCCGATGGTGGGCGACTACCTCGGCGGAGGCGGATTCTGCCTTGGCCTCTTCACCTGCCTTACGCGACGTGCTCTGGTGGAGCGCTACCGGATCGTGGAAGGTTCTTGCGAATCGTGCTGCACCGCGTTCTGCTGCCCGTTCTGCTCCATTGCCCAGCAGCAGCGCGAGATGATGATGCGCGGCGAGTTCTCTGGCGGCATTTTCTACCGCCCACCTCCCCCGATGCTGCCCACCGCGGCTGGTATCATCGGCGGCATGGTGCAGCACGCCATCAACAAGATCTAGACGTTGTACGTTGCCCCCCCTTTCTTCCCTCCCTTTGTGCCCCTTTTCCTCGTAGCCGTTACCGTCGACTTCCCTTTTCGGTTTCTCCTGAAATAGGAGACACTCCGCCGCAATCTTTCCTTCCATTTCCTTCCATGCATTGTTTCCCCCCCGTCTCGTGGAGGTGATCGATCGTGAAAGATGCGCACCGCGTAGACTGCGACGCACGCACACTATGATGCATGTGTGACTTCCCCGATCACAGATCACCGTTCGTGATGGAGGATTCACCTTGCCGACCATCGCTTGAGCACGTCAACATTCGCGTCGTTCACGGTCGCGACGACAGCACTGTGCCTGTCTCGCTCTTCGGCCTCAGTGATGATGCTTGCATTCACGAGCTGAAACTCGCCGCGGAGCGAAGAGGACTGCTTCGCGGTTGGCGTTTGCCTCGCCAACCCGACGTACCGACCGGTCCATGGCGGGACGCCGTTGCAGAGGATTTTTTCGCCAGTCTGGACGGCTTGTCTGGGCGGGCGCAGGAGAACGAACCGGTTTTTATGGGGGCGACGTACGATCTCATGCCCCTTCCCGGCCACGGCATGAGCCCACGACGGGCGCATTCGCCGCCGCGCACGGCGCTCTTGCCGTGGTCTCGTTGCCTCGTGCCCGCCAGTGTGACGTCGCCACGGCGGCGTGTGACCGTCATCTCGGATGGATCCCTGTGCAATCCTGGCGTGATGTCGCCTAGGCGTCAGAGTCCGAGGGCCGCGGCCGTGCGCGGTGACCCAGGGGCGCTTTTTCACCAGCTAGAGATGGAGCGCCGGGATCGACTCATCCGAGACCAACTGCAGCGCACGCGGCGTGGGTCACCGCGTGCGCTGCCCCTGTCACCCGCCGGCGTGTTTCCCCTTTCTCCCGCGATGGATGCTGAGACGACGGAGACGATGTTGGAGGTATCCGAGGAAGACGAGGAACCTCGACTATTGGCGTGTTGGTCTCCGCCGCCGCCACCCCCCAAACGCGCGGCCAAGCCGCCTCGACCGGTCGCCACGGCTTGCAGTCGCGCTGATGAGTACAGTGACGTTTGCGGCGATTTCATGCCCAAGTGGGGCAACGGGGCCATTTGCGAGCGCTGCGGCTGGGCGAAGCCGCGGCACTACGTCAAACTGTTGCGCACTCCCTAGCAGGAGGAACGAATCAATCCTAACTTGCACTCTCTGTATATTTTTCGAACGCAGTCGACCGCTTCCCGCGATCCAACCGCCCCCCTCCACCGCGGGTCGCACGGTGTCATGCGTGCTTCGGTAACGTCATTCTGGATCCTTCCGTTTCCCACAGGACCTCCTCCTACCGGCCGCTTTCGTCGAGTCCGTTGCCCCTCTCACACCCTCCCCGCAGCCACCATGAACCGCGACGGCATCAACCGGTCCGCAACTCCTTCTTCGGCGTCCGTTCCCCTCCTCGCCGAGCAGCACGGCGCGGCGGCGGTGGCGAACACGCGAGGAAGCGTCTTCGGAGAGCGCACGGCCGTCACCATCAGTTGGCAGGACCTGGTGTACGAGGTGGACTTGCCGAAGGAGAAGACGACGAGGCGCATCCTCTCTGGCGTGAGCGGCTATGTCTCCGCCGGTCAGGTCCTCGCGATCCTCGGACCCTCAGGGGCAGGTAAGACGACCATGCTCGACATCCTGGCTTGCCGCCAGAAGGGAGGACGACTGAGCGGCGCCTTCCTGATGAACGGTCATCCTGTGGTCGAGGGAATCTTCCGGCGCGTGAGCGCGTACGTGCAGCAGGAGGACATTCTCCATAGCTACCTCAGCGTCAGGGAGACCATTACGTACGCAGCGAAGCTGCGGCTGCCGAAGAGTTACTCCGCCGCCGACATCGACCACCGTGTGCTTCAAGTGATGCAGTCGCTCGGCATCGACCACATCGCCAATTCCAAAATTGGCTCCGAAATTGTTCGCGGAATCTCGGGCGGGGAAAAGAAGAGAACAGCGATCGCCGTGGAGCTGGTCACGTCTCCGTCGCTGATCTACCTGGACGAACCCACCACTGGCCTCGACACATTCACAGCTCTGCACTTGATGTATCTACTGAAGAAGTTAGCGCAGCAGGGAACCACGGTGGTGTTGTCCATCCACCAGCCACGCTCGAGCATCTTCCGGCTGTTCGACAAAGTGCTGGTGCTCAACGGATACGGCGAGGAAGCCTACTTCGGACCGGCTGAGAGCGCCGTGCAGTTTTTGACGTCCGTCGGCGTGAAGAACACATTCCCTGACAACCCGGCGGACTTTCTGCTGGATTCCGTCGCGGTCGTTCGATCCGCGGAAAAGTTGGAGGCCTCTGATTTCCCGTTCCTGCCTCCGCCGACGCAAGCGAAGGACATCGCTGCCGCGTTCCGGTCCATCCTGCTGGACGACATCAACCGGCAGATCGATGGGATCTCGCGCGCATACGCCGACGACAGCCGCCTCCCCGATGCCCTCACCTCGCCGTACCACCGGCCCGTGTGGACCCAAATCTACGTCGTCGCCGCTAGGGCGTTTATCAACAAGATGCGCGACCCCATTGCGACGGTGGTCGCCGTCATCGTGAGCATTTTCTTCGCCGTGCTCGTCGGCTCACTCTACTTCCACATTGGCCTGACGCAGTCCGGCATTAACAACCGGCTGGGCGTATTGTTCTTCTTGACCATGAACACTGCATTTTCCAACCTTGGCTCTCTCGCCATCTTCCTCTTCGACCGCTCGATCTATACCCGCGAGCACCGCAACGGCATGTACCGGCCGTCGGCGTACTATCTCGGGAAGATCGCGCAGGACATGCCGTTCGCCATCCTCGTTACGCTCATCTTCGACGCCATCGCGTACTACATGGTGGGTCTCCAGCCAGAGGCGGCCAAGTTCGGCTGGTTCTTTTTGATTAACGTGCTGGTCATGATGAACAGCTACGCCGTGTGCATGCTCTTCTCCAACCTCGCCAAGAACCTGCAGGTGGCCAACCTCGCCGCGCCCCTCGTGCTGGTGCTCTATTTGCTCCCCTCGGGCTTCCTCATCAAGCTGTCATCGTTGCCGGTGTACTGGCGCTGGCTCGAATACATCAGCTTCTTCCGCTTTGGCTTCGAGTCGCTCGTCATCAACGAATTCTCCGGACTCACGTTCACCTGCAGCAACACGTCGAAGGCGCTTGACACTTGCTGCACCGACGGCATCGAGTGCGTCAACGCCGAGCTGGGCTTTTCCACGGGGAGCTTCTACAGCAACGTGGTGTACACGGCCACGAGCGTCGGGGTGTATCTGTTCCTTGGCTACCTCGCGCTGCGCATTCTGCGTTCGGGCGAAGGGAAGTGAACAGTGTCGTTGCGAAGCTTCGATGACGCCCCCCCTCCATATCAATTTTAACAATTGTTCGACTGTACCGTCCCATCGGCCAATAATTCGTGTGGCTGGCGGTTTGATGCCCCGTCGACCCACGACATGCGATCGTCTCTCGTGGGAAGTCGGACCATCCAATGCACCAACTCAGTGTCCCTTCCCCCTTTCATTTTGGTTAGTGAAGGGCGGCATGCCCGCATGTGAACCCAACCCGACGTTGTCTTCTTCTTCTGTCAACGTTTCAACCCGGGAAGCCGTCGTCGATCCACAACCACGGAGCCACGCCCCCCGAGCCACCCGCACCTCACCCATCCAGTGGCTCGACCCCGCTATGCAGCGCGCACTCGTTCAGCGGCTGGATGCAGTGTGGCATGGGGCTCAGGTTCCAACGAGCGCCGCACCGCGGGGAACTGCCTCCGCGTACTGGTGCGGCTGCCTTCCGGCGTCGCGGGCGCAGCTCCTTGACTTGACCTTGCAGGCCGCGTTCAAAGCACTGCGCGCCGCTCGTGTGTGCGTCGGCCAGTGGCTGGCGTGGGCGATCCTCACCACCATTGTCCTTGCGGTGACCGACCTCTTTGGGCTCAGTAGCGCAATCAGCCGCTCGACGCAGAGCCGCCTGCACACCGTGTTGTCCTTGGGTTCGGCTCTAGCCTGCCTGCTCGTCGGAGCCAGCTACCGCTGGGGCCGTCTCGTGGAGGTGTTCCGCGGCGCGCGCCCTGGCCGCCTCCGCATTATCGCCGCGGTGCTGCTGTGGCAGTTTGCCGTGGCCCCGCTCGCCACGATAGCCATCTACACCGTTGCGAAGGCGGTCATTGGAGTGTCGGCGGTGGAGCCAGCGGCTGTGTGGCCGCTCCATGGCGTCACGTCTGGTGACCTCGTCGAACTCGGCGTTCTCACCGCGGCGCTGCTCCCACCGCCGGTCGCCACGTCACTCGTGATGGCCCCAAACGGCGCCTCGGAGCCGCTGGTGCTGTTCGCGGCTCTCATCGGTTCTGGCGCGGGGGTTGTGCTGGCACCGTTGCTAATGCGATCAGCCGGGCAGTATTTTGTGGCGGCGGCTCAGGTTTCCCACCGCAATGCGACGGTCAGCGCGTTGACTGGCCGAGTGAGTTTGGCGGTTACCGGAGGAAGTGTCAGCTCTTTCCTAGGCTACGTCGGAGTGTGGGTGCTCCTGCCGATCTGCATCGGCGCGATACTGCGTGTTGTGGCAGATGCCGCATTGGGTTCCGGCAGCGACGATGCCGAGCGACGAATGCAGGCAGGGGTGCCCGTGGTCATCTCGACTGGGGGAAAGCTGTCAGGTTCATCTGCGGCACCTGTCGTGCCCGCCCACAGCCAACAGTACCATGCCAAGCTCGCGCAGAAGATGGCGATGGCCCACGGCAAGACGCTCTCTGACGACTCGTGGTCGCCGACGCCGCCACGGCCACCACCGACGATGACCACGGCAAGTTCACCGTTGCAGATGTGGCAAGCGGCGTTGTGGGGACCCCCTCCCGATGTCCTGGCGAATGAGCTCGCCCCGACGGTCGACGGTGTGCCGGGGGTCACTGCAGCCGCCGCCGCCACCCGAGGTGTGGATGCGCTCGCAGATCGAACGGCGGGCTGCGCCCCCTCCCTGCTGAGCGGCGTGGCCATGTGTGCGCTCATCGTGCTCCACTTTGTGGTGCTCAGCCATCTTTTACAGCAGAACGCGCGCGCGGCCCCCGCGGTCCACCACACCGGCGACGCGATGGCGCACTTGTCGTTGCCCCTGCGACAGTTCGCGACGGCCGCCGTGGTGTCGCTCTCCGTCTTCGTGCTAAGTGTCGCCACCGCATGGCGCTTCGCGCACCGTCATTTGGCGGCGGTCGCGTCCCTGACGGCCCCGGAACAGCTGGGGTTCGCCCTCGTGTCGTCTCTCAAGTCGGAGCTGCTCGCATTTCCCCTCGTGGCGACGCTGAGCGAGGGCCTCTGCCGAGCGGACGGCGAGCGCAGCGGCCCCTCCTGCCCGGAGGACGTCGCCGCCTTGCTGTTGCTGCCGTGCCTCGTCCAGTACACCCTGCAGACCGTCATGGTTGCGCTGTGCCGTCGATCTTGGCTCCGCAAAGCGACGATGCCGTAGCGAGGCATGTGACACCAGCGACATGCTGCTTGTCGCGGCTGATCTATTTTACGCGTGCGGCCAAAGGTGAGGCTACACTTCACCGGTGCGAGTCCTCCCCACTTCCCATTGCACCCTTCAAGAGCCCTCCACTCCCAAGAAAAAAGGGTGCGTTTCGCGTTGCTCATTTGACGCGACCCGACCGCGCTGTCGTACGCCGCGGTGATCTACCCGATGAGATGGTCGCCGTACCCGCCGCACTGTCCTGCGTTCAGTGGCAGGCGCTTCTCCTCGTCATCACCGTCGCGATCGTGCTGTTCATGAGCGTGCAGAGCCTCAGCCTGCTGAAACCGTCGGGGCGCGCCGGAGCCCCAGAGCCACCTGTGCGACGCTGATGAAGCGCGCCGGATCGAGCCTCCGTCCTCCTGAGTGCCTCATTCCCGCAGTTGTTCGCGCTTTGTGTTACATTTCGTTCCGATCTATCAATCCACCATAGTCCAGCCCAACAGACCTTTCTTTTTCACACATCGCCCTTCAATGACACGCGCCAGCGAGGAGAGTCGCGACGTTCCCAGTTTGCGCGACAGCTTGCCCCATGCCAGCTCCTTCCTCAACTTCGACGACGGTGCCGATCAGCCGCCATGGCCAGAGACCGACCCTGCCGCCTCGGAGGGAGTGGATCTGCAACTTACTGACGACGAGCACGAGAGGAGCGCGTCACCGTCATCAAATTCAGATTTTCCTGCGCGCTGCAAATCCAAACCCCATCCAGAGCGAAACAAAGGACCCCACGCCATCTCCGCAGCCGAGTGCGACGACGGCAGCGTTCTGGAGGCCTGCTGTCGGCGTCACTTAGCAGCCTGGTCGGCCGTTGCCAGTGGCGACCACGCGCTCCTCCTTCCCACGGCCGTCACGGCCGCCGTGGAGTTCCTTGCCGCCACGGCCACTGGGGACGAACCCTCACAGCTCGATTGCCATCGCCAGCTAATCGTGGCTGTGGCGCCCGCGGCGGAGCCGCACGAGGTAAGCACTCCACGCGCGGGCGAAGAGAACCCCGGTCGTGCGGCATCAGATATGTTGCGCGATCTGGCCGCACGCCTGCAGAACGAACTTTCAATGTGGACGACGGCTTTTTGTTCAATGGACGCCGTGCTGGTGTCCCTTCCGTGGCGTGAACTGACCCTCAGACAGGAGGCGGAGGAGGGGGATGAACCCTCCGCCAGGGTCGTGACGATCGCTCAACAACTCATCAGTCATCTGGAGGCAGCCGATCGCCCTGCACCAATCAGCCAAACCGGAACGCCTTCGTCGCCGGCCATCCTGCGCGACAAGGCAGACTATCCGCCGCCGTTGACTGCAACAAGTCCATCGTCGTCATGGTCGTCCGCGGAGGGACACACCGCGTCGGACCGCCGTGGCAGTGGGTCTCCGCCGATCGGTGTCGTTGAGTTGAAGTTCAAACGGACGCGGGACGACGATCGGGCCTCCTCCTCGCGGCGGGTGCGAGGCCGTTCACAGACGTCAAAAGCACCGCCCCGCCGCGCGGTGCAACAATCCCTCCTCACCGAGGAGCTTGTCGCGATCCTTGACGAGATGTCTAACTTGGACAGGAAGCTGTGCGAGAGGCTCCGCGGGATCTGTTTGCCTCAAGATGCGTCTCGTTCATCTAGCGCGACGGCCTCCTCTTCTGCACCTCCGGTTCGCTGGATGTGCCTACGTTACGCCGAGCTGCCTTGGTTCGCGGGAGCGGTCACCACGTGCCAAGGCCTCCTCAGCCGCGGCCGCATCCCCCCACAGGCAACCACCGCTATTGGCGACGCGGCGACCCACCAAGGGTTAGGCTCGTCGTCGTGGCCTTGCGTGTCATGACGTCTCTTGCGTGCCATGACGTCCCCTCGCAATCATTTTTCACTTTCGTTCCTCCTTCGATCTCTCCTTTTCACACGTCGCTTCACCATCATCCGCCCCTTATTCTCCATCGCCCGCCCGCTGGTCACATCGAACACTTTCGCCGAAAGGGATTCAGACGGTGAAAATTGTTGGTTGCAGTTGGTCGCTGTTGGCATCCCGAAGACTCGCAAGTGAACTCGTTTCGCATGCCGTCCACGCCCGCGGCTCGGCCGAGCGCTTTCAGCCTCGCCGCCGTAGCGGTCACTTTGCTCGTCTGCGTCGGGGCGCAATCGCCCCCTGCCCAGCCATCCCCAGCGCCTGCCACCAGTCCCGCAACTCCGTCGTCGCCCAGTCCTTCGAATTCGGCGCCCTCCAGCTCGCCAGCTATCCCGCCCCCTCCCACGACGGTCACGGAAACCAGCACCTCGGCGCCGCCAAGCAGCACGACCTCGGCCAACACGTCCACTGTGACCAACACGACCTCAGCCACAGGGGCGACCTCCACGGCTGCGGCGGCCACCAGCAGCTGCGTTCCGACGATTCCATCCATCTACGCGATGGACGCAGCGGCCGCGAAGTGCAGCCTGATGGACCAGTGCCGCATCGCCTTCTGCACGTGCCTCGGGGCGCCTTCAGCCAACAAATGCTGGATTCAGGCGACGAAGCTCGACTGCTGGGCGATGCAGCGGTGCTTGAGCGCGTTCGTCATCTGCGCGGAGTCGGTCGCGGTGACTTCCACGTCGTCATCGTGCCTTGCCGTTCGACAAACCTACACGCGCGACACAACGACCGACTACAATGTGTCTCAAATACGCGCGAGCTGTTTATTTCTCACGTGCAGCGTGTATGCGGGGTTTCCGGCGTCGTGCGACTCCATCTTCTCCAACAGCACCTGCACCATCCCGCCGACGGGGTACCGTTTCGAAGGTGTGTTTCAGGGGAACTGGTCCGCGATGTTCACGGGCTCCCGCACACGGTACTTCACGATGGTGGAAGGGTTGAAGGAGGACTTCCGGGTGGCGCTCGGCACGCGGCCGATCCGCTTCCCGTCGCTGATGATGCCCGCCGGAACGACGAATCTCCACTTCCATGCCGGACTGCCGGAACAGCCGTACACGTCCACGGTGGTGAAGCAAAACGTTGATGGACTGAAAGGCCGCAGCGTGCTGGTGGTCACGCTAGCATACTTGCAGTCTCTGGGAGGCAACTCTTCCGACTCCACGCCCGTCTCCAACACGGGCGCCCTCGCCGGCAGCAGCGGCGCCACGTCCTCGTCAGAGTGCGACGAGTCGTGCCTCATTGTGGTGCTCGCCATCGTCATCGGCGTCCTTTTCGTCGCGGCCATCATTGGCGTGTGCCTCCGCTCGTGCCTGTGCCGAGAACAGGCCATCAAGACGAGGGCGCAACGCAACTTGGAAGTGCCGAAAGAGGAGCGGCTGCAAGCGAGGTAGCGCTCGATTTGACCAAGGGTTGTTTGGTATGCCGCGCTCCTTGACCACCCACGGTAGGGGTGGATGCCAACGCGGGCCACCATTTGCTCTTTGCTCACTCTTCCTACCCCACAGAATCCCGATTGCCGACTCACTGGCGCCTGAAGTTATTACTGCTCATCGAAAGATGAAACATTTCCTTTTGTGCGACGGTCGCGTGGTCGCCGCGGCCATCCTGTTGCTGCTCGACATCGGCTGCGGGTCTGTCGTCGCGCACGAACCGGGCGGCGATACCCACCCCTACCCCCACCCCCACGCCCAGCACGCGTCCGCTGGCCGGCACCACTGCATCCACGACCAAGTGTCCCAACTCGCCGGCTATGGAGACGACTCCGAAGTGGTTCCCCAGCAATATGGGGACGCGTTTCCACACCTCTCCGGCCAACAGCCACTGCGACCCGTCAACGTGACTCTGCCCGCCCATCAACGCCACTTTGTTGGCCTCCAGTCGGTGGCTTCCGAAGGCTCCTACAAGTACATGCGCATGCAGGTGTTTTTTGATCAGGGTGACTGCACCAGCGGTACCACCACCTGCGGACATTGCGCCACGGTTGGCCAAACGGTGACGACGTTTGAGTCGTCGACAGCGACCACTACGTGCCGCGACGTCGACGTGTTGACGGACGCCAAAAAGAGCTATGTGATGGACGTGCTCATGGAGGCGGCGAAGAAATGGTACACGTCGGCCTTCAAGGTCGTTCCCGTCTCGACGAATCTGGTCACGTCTGCCAAGTGCGGCTCAACGCCAGGGACACCGACGGGCAGCAGCCACTCCACGACCGGCCTGGCGGCCACTGACTTCGTTGTGTATGTCACCGCGGCGCCGAAGCAAGACTCCTCGTCGCTGACCGTGGCATGGGCCGTCGCGTGCCAGAAGGACCAGAACGGCCGTCCGACCGTCGCACACGTCAATTTTATTCCCGCCGCGCTCACTAACGCCGCGAAACGCAACACAGTGACGGAGGCCGGCGACAACGAGACTGCCGTGCACGAAATCGCGCACGCGCTCGGATTCAGCTATCCCTATTTTAAGAGCAGTGGTTACCTCAACAGCGAGGGCACCGCCATGGTGACCGGCACCAACGTGGGGCTCCTCACCTCCACCTCCGCCACCCTCAGCAAATCCGTCACCTACATCACGAGCCCGCGCGTCGTGAAGCAGGCGCAAGCATTTTTCGGCTGCAGCACGCTGCCGGGCGCGGAGATTGAGGACCAAGGGGGCTCGGGCACGGCGAACTCACACTGGGAAAAGCGTATCTACGCGGAGGAGACGATGGCTGGCATCTCGTCCACCGTCTACAGCTTCACAAGCCCGATTACTCTCGCTTTGTTCGAGGACCTCGGCTACTACAAAGTCGACAACACGGCTGCCAGCTCCAAGATGACGTTCGGCAAGTCAGGGGGGTGCGCATTTGCGACGAACAAGTGCAACTCATTGACCGGTCGCCGCGAGTTCTGTTTTACTTCCGGCGACACGTGCACGCCGGACTTCCGCGGCCGCGGCTACTGCGACATCACGAGCTACACGAGCGCGGTGCCCGCCGCGATGCAGTATTTCTCGACCGACCCGACGAAAGGGGCGAGCGTGTATCACGCAGACTACTGCCCCACGCCGGTGGCCTACTCCAACCTCATTTGCGTCGACGCTTCGGTCAAGGAGGACCAGCCTGTTTACGGTCAGACGTTCGGCAGCACCAGCCGCTGCTTCACCTCGACGCTCATTGACAAAAAGTACGCCGGCAGCTCCTCGTCGACGCGGTGCTTCAAGGTAGGGTGCTCCTCGGCCGGGCAAATCGTCGTCACCATCGACGGCATCGCCGTGAACTGTCCCACCGACGGCAGCAAGGGCGACGCGGACGTGTCCAAACTGACCAGCAAGTACAAAGGCACCATCACGTGCCCCGCAGCAGCCGACATGTGCGCAGACACAGACCTCACCGCGTCGTCGTCTGGCAGCAGCAGCAGCGCCACCACGGCCGCGCCGTCCTCGCCGTCGTCCCCTGCGTCTCCATCCTCTCCAGCCACGACGACCAGCGCTTCAGCCGCGACCTCGGCACCTACCTCATCCCCCCTCACGCCAGCGGAAGCCCAGGCGCAGTCGTTCGCTGCACCTACCTTCACGTCCGCCTTCGCCAGCACGACTTGCCAAACAACAAAGGCTTGTTGCGAAGAACGCCAGACGTGTGCGGACACTGCGGTGTCCCGGCTTCCCGGGTGCCGCCTGGCTGCCGAGGAAATCCTCGACTGCTTCGGCCAGGACTGTGACGCGGAAATGGACACGTGGCTGCGACTCAACGGCATTACAACAAATTGCACCACGGCGGCGTCGGCGTTCGCTAGCTACTGCCAGGAGGGCCGTATTGGTGCCAACGAGCTGTGCACGCTGGTTCTGGGCAGCCTTGCCGTCGGTCCAGCGGCGGTCACGATGGTGGTCGCCGTATTCTTGACGGTCGCTGCGTTTTGGATGTAGACTGCGCGGTAGGATGTATTTGCTGCCGCTCCCATTCCTTGCCCTTCCCCTGACTGCATGACGCCGGAAGTGAAACGCACGACGGACGATAAACTGTGGCATCCCTCCCGCGACCCTTGTGAAAGGAAGTTCGCGCCGAGCCGATTGCCGTCTGGGATGGTGCCGTGCCGAAAGTGCGTCGCTGACTTGAGCGCCTCCATTCGATCTCAGTGACTAGCTGCTTTGCACCACGACTCCCACACGCACACAGCCAACCTTCGAGGTCAACCATGCTGCTGTGCAAAGCGATCCTTCTCGCAATGGCGCTGGCCATCGCGTCGAGCCTCTTGACTGCAATCGTGTGGTCTCTCTCTGACTCGTTGTTACCTACGGTGGCACGTCCTTCGTCACCGGCGGCGACTTGCCGCTTCGCGGTCGTCGGGGCCGGTGCGGCAGGCATGGCAGCCGGCGTTCACCTGCGCCACATTACATCAACCGCCTCGACGGCCGCTGGCGGTCGCAGCTGTGAACCCAACAACGCTTCCGTGACCGTCTTCGAGGCACAGCCACGACTTGGAGGACGGGCCTTCTCCCACAGATTCACCAATCGTCATGGAAATGCCAGTGTCGCGCTCGGGGCCGCGTACTTACACCAGCGGCATCCACGCCGACTAAACCAAGTGCTGCTGGAGTGGTTCGGTGGACTCGACGGGCTCACCTGCGCCGCACCGTGGTCCGATCTGCCTATCGATGATCCTATGGATTCCCCATTGCGTCGTCGCTACGAGCGAGCGTCGCTGCGTTGTGGCCCACCGCAGGCCGCAACGGCTGTGAGTGGAAACGCGGAGGTGTTGTTTTACCGCATCGATTACTTCGGCGGGTCCGCACACATCGACCGAGATGGGGAATCGTGGTACGGCACGCGGGTTTGGGAGGACGTTTGGGAATTCGTCGCGGGTAACCTTTCCGAGATGCTCGCATCCCACCGACTGACCATGCTGCGAAACGGCACGGATGACCAATCCTTGAGCGTCACGCTCACCGAGCTGTGGCCTGCGATCGAACAGCAGCTGGAAGAACTGTTGGAAGGCAGCGCGACGGCGAATGGCGATGAGGCGGACGCTTCCGCCTTGCTCACGGTGAGCGGCGGTTCAGCGAGTTTTCAGAAGCTGGTGCGAGGCGTGAAGCTATTGCTGTTCCAGCACGTCGTCCAAGACACTCAGCAATCGCTCCATGACTTGTCCACGTTGCACTTCGAGTTTGACCCGGACGCCACCATCGACGCGCCGCACGATCGTTTCGTAGCGTCTGGAGTGGAAGAGTTGCTGGAGGCTTTCGCCGAACATTGCTTAACTAGCGCAAGCGGAGGCGCTGCTGGACAGCCGCCTTCCGTTAATGCTTACTTACGAGTGAACCGATCAGTCACGTCGATTGCCTTCAGCGATGCGTTGATGGACAGCGACACGCTGGTGCGCACCCGCTGGGCCCACCACGTGTCGCGACGCATCGAACACGCCGCGGCGTCGGCTTCTTTCTCGGTGGCTTTGGACGACTACCTCGACGCCGCCGCATGCACCGCGGAGGCGTGGTGCCCTCCCGCCATCATCCAGTGGTGCTGCGCCGCGCAACGCTGGTGGCACCACGGCGTCCGCCGGTCGCTCGCCGCCCTGGTGGGGGATGACTGGACCGCCGTGGCGGCCGCCCTCTTCACCGAGCCGACGTCGCACTTCCTTCCGTGGCCCTCGCCCAGTCCATGCGAAGGTACCTTCGAGGGCGGCTGCCCGCTCAACGTGTCGTGGGCCAACTTGGGTGATGCGCCTCCAGAAGGGGCCGTTCGTGACACGAGCGGCTGTTTTGACGGTGTCGTCGTGGCGGTTCCCATCGGCGTCTTGAAGCGAGGGGGGCTGACCTTCGCCCCTCCACTTGACCCTTACGTCACTCAGGCGGTGTCCGACAGCCACCCTGGCAAGGTCTCTCGAGCGATCATGTGCTGGGACCGCGAGAACCGTTCCACACAGGAGTTCCTCTCCGCGCTGCGGTCCCAAGTCAGCAACGGCGTCAACAATGGCACCGTGCCGGTGATCTGGCACAAGTATCCCTCCGCGGCGCTTTGCGGCAGAAATGATTCGTCGGTACCTACGGCAGACGAGGAGGAAGATGAGGACTTTACGCATTTGGAGTATTCCGTGGAGTTCGTGGACGTCGACCGTTTGACGTCGAACGGGTGCCTGCAAGTCGAGGTCGAGGGCGCCCTGTCGGATTGCTGGCGATCGATGGCAACCGCCACTGCGATCGAGGATCACCTGCGCCACGAGCTCTCGGTGATGCTCTCTTGGGGGCACCGACGCGACGCCCAGCCGACCATGAGTCGAGGCGCTGGCCACCTCGTGGTCCCTCGCCCGACGGTGGCCTTTCACGTGCACCACTGGATGGATGATCCCTTCGCACTTGGAGGCATCTCAGGCAGCCGCGTCGACTTGGACCACGCTACGGACGTGTCGTCCATGATGGTCTCGCCGCTGACGCACGCGGGTCGCGTGGTCTTTGCTGGAGAGCACGTGAGCGGAGACAACTTCGGCAGCTTGGAGGGCAGCGTCGAAACGGGCCGCTCCGCCGCGCAGCTGCTGTGGTCCAATCGTGCGCTACGAGACGCGCTGCAGTGGAGGTGCAACGTCATTCGGCGGTCCGTGTCGCTTCTCTGGTTCGCCACGCTAGTGTGCCTCATTTTTACCTTTGCTCTGAACTTCGCGCGCCACCACCGCCGTGCCGGATAAGTGATCACCTCCCCCTCACCCACCCCGGGCAGTAGTGCCCCCAACAAAACCGCGTCATTCACAAATCAGTGAAGCAAAGCGTGGGCACCGCTAACTTTGCCGCCCAAGGCCACACGGGGGCGCTTTACCGTGCCGTCAATCTGTATCTGCGTTGTTGCAATGAGGCGACCGCTCCGCACGCGACGAACGTTATCCCCTTCACCCCGCCTCTCTCCGCAGCACAATGACGTCGCTGTTCCCCGACCCCGGTCAAGGGTTCTTCCCGAAGGGCGACTCCGGCAACCTCCCGAACTATTGCACGCGCTGCAATCAGCACATCTCCGCCCACGCGTCGAAGTGGATTCCCCACGTCGGATCCGTTAGAGAGTGTCCCGACCCTTCTGCCCACACGACATCGGTGGCGATGTCTCCCGGGCGCGCCGCAGCCGTGCCGCCGCCTTCGGACGCGGAGGAGTACCGCTCGGTAGCTGCAAGTGCTCCGGCAAATCCGCCGTACGGCACGGACTACAACGCCACGGGCGACACGTCCGAGTATCGTCAAGGCAAACGCGCGAGCCCTCTCCGAAACGCCGAGTCACCCCCGAGGCCCAGGCGCACACCGCAGCAGCACTACAACACTGCCCCGCCGGCGCTGAGCGGTGCTGGGATCGTCGTGACGAAGGAGGAGGCGAAGCCGCGCCCCAGCAAGGGGTTGCTAAAAAGCAAGCATGCGTCGAACATGCAGGGGGCGGGCCTCCAGTTCCAGGCACAGGATGATTGACCTGGCCGATACTGTTATGATACGACGGGGGATGTAGTGGTGGTTAGTGTTGTTCTGTACTTTTCGGCGAACGGCTGCCGTCGCCTCTTCCTTCCACTCCTGAGCGCGTCGCGTCGTTTCGCATTTCATATCGATCGTATCGGTGCTGTGATCAGTGCTGTTGGGTCCCCGCCATGTGGCCAACATGAGCCAAACACGGCAAAAAAGTGGTTGACTTGAGAATCAGCAGAAGAAGTAACCATTCGCCTCATTTTTTCCAGACGTCATCAAGTCAATGTGGCGGCTTCTTCTCGTTCTCGTGATGACGGTCGCTCCATGGCGGAGTGAGTCAAAATCGGCCCCCATATCGATCGCGGATCCACATGCGTCTCTCCGGGAGTCGCTCCTCCTCGCGCGCCGCAGGTGGCTATCTCCCATGCGACTATGTGACTTGAGCGACGGAGAAACCACCGTGACGCTGCTGCCTACCGCCCCCGAGGGTGCTACTGTCGACGATACCCCTTCCCACCGTGAGCCCGGAGTGGTCTCCCCGCTGGAAGACGAGAGACCGCATGTAACCTTTCATGTGTTCGGTGGCGCCATTCACAAGGCTACCGTGCACTTCGACGCGGATTACTCCCCTCCCTTCGAGTTGGCCATCGTGGATCCTCTGACGGACGCAGGCGCCACGCTCCGCGCGTGGCAACGCGAAGCTGAAGATTCGACCGCCGGCGACAACGAGCGGCCCGACGCGCCGCGCACGGCCGCGTACTGGGACGCAGGGCCAAACCAAAGCAATCCTTCGTTCTCAGACCAGCAGTTCGTACGCCGTCGCGGCGCACCTGTCATCTCCATCGCCAGCCTAGACCATGCCGCCACCGACCACGTCGTGGCGCTCGATTTGTCGCCGCGGAGCGGCTTCCTACCCTGGAATGTGTTTGGCCATCTGATCCAACCTGGCCGTCGCGGCTACGATGTGTGGCCGCCCTCAATCTCTCATGGACCGTCCATCGCCGAGCTGCTCTGCGTCGAGGCGCCGCTACATCGGCCGAAGAGCTTCGAATTCGATGTGATTCTGCGGACGTTCGTGCGTCGCATCACAACGGCGCGCTTTGAGATTGCCGTGAACCGCACCGCCACCGTCGCTGCCCACCGCATCAGCGACGCGAAGACGTCGTCGACAACTCCCGGCAGCACATCGACAGAAAACGACGCCTTGCCGGAATTCACGTCGCGCGTCTCCTCGAAATCGTTCTTTCGCCCCCGGAGTAGTAGGGCCGGGGACGTGCAGTCTTTTGTGCCAACGTCGGGCACGGCCATGGGGATTGCCGTTTGGTACCTTGTGCATGACGACGTGGCAGCCTGCCGATTGGCGGACGAAGAAACCCAGGTGGCGCATTGCGTGTCACTTCTTGTGCGTAGGAGACCGCCGATTCCAGACTTCATGATGGAGGTCCGCTGGGCCTCCAACAATGGCTCAACCGCGCCACTGATCACACCGCGCTCGTTTTCGCGTGTGCCTCCAGATGGTCTAGGCGTTCAGCACGTCGCCGTGCCAGGGCCGCTTTTTGATCTCGACGCGAGCACCGTTCGCGGGGCAATAATCGTCACGGTTCATTTCTTCGAGAGACCGCGTCGCCACTGGGCAAGGTTCGACATCGTCGGAGTCGAATCCAAAATGGCCAAGGCGCTGGGCCACCCCCACGGCACCGCCTTCCTGCCCAACGAAGTCAATCCGGAGTCCGGATCGCTGCGGCCGCTGCGACTGCTCTTCAAGGCTATTTCTCGCGGGAAAACTGCCTTCATGCCCCTCATGCTTTTGCAGCCCAGCCCGATCGACGATGTGCAGGTCAAGATGCTCGACGGGGACGGACGGGCGATGCTATTCGAGGAGGCAGTGACCGTCGAGTTTGTGGAGGGGTCGCGACATGTGACACGAGGCGCTGAAAACGATGTGCACTTCGGTTGGCACCATGGCGTCCCACTGAACGCGCGCATCGCCCGGGACGTCATCACCGTCTGGGTTTACTACAACCGACCCAGCGGCGCGGTCGGTTCGACCGATGCCGCGGGCGATTTGACGGTTCCCCTTCAGTCGTTGCAGCGTGTGCGGCAGCGAGCACAACGCATGACCCAAGCGCTCAATCGGTGGGCCGCTCTGCACGGTGTCATTGGGCTTTCCGGAGCGGCCGAAGGCGGCAGCGTCACCATCGACACTAGCTTTCCGTACGTGCGACGCGGCGGCGGCGGTTTTGCTGCAGCAGAGGTCGCGGCCGCTTTGGGGTTGCCACCGCGTACGCTCCTGGCCGTTCCGGTGACCCTCCTGCTGTCCGTCGATCGCGCTACGGAGACCGATTGGCTACGTCGCGTCGCAGCGGATGTCTCGACGATCGTGGCCGACGAGAAGGCTGCACTCGCGTGGGATCGGCAAATCAGCCGCCGTCATGCACGGACGCACCGCGACGCCAACAGCCTTTACCGAGACGCCACAGCGGCCGATGACTTGGACGCCTTCCACGACGCGGCCATCATTGCCTTGATGATCCTCTCTCGCGCGGACAGCCCCGCGGAGAGCATCCGCTGGGACGCCTACTACTCGGCCTTCGAGACGCAGCTCTACGCCGTCTTGGAGGCCACCGTTCCCGTGGCGCCGGCAAGCGCGGGTGATGCTGTAGCGGCACCGCCCTGGTGGCGGCGACGAGGCCACCCGTTGCCCATTCCCCTAAAAGAGATGGCCGCAATCATCGGCGGAGGCCAGTACAGTGCGCTGGCCTCCATGGTGACGGAGAACGACGAGTTGCTGCCCTTGCTCAACGGTGACAGCATCGAGATGGCGTTCGGCACGCTCCCTGATTCACACGACGACACACGATCGCTGCCGCTACCGGACGGGACGTGGCCTGCGTTGAAGCGGCTGCTGGACGTGTCATCTCGCGTGTTCGACACGATCGACTCGCAGCACGGGTGGCTTGGCCTCACCTTGGACGTCTTTCGCGCGGCGGTCGCCATGGTCATGCGGCGTCAAGTCCGCGCGACAACGCATGGTGAGAGCCAGGGCCAATTTGTATTGGTGCCGCTTGTGGACATGAGCGGGGCCTTCCCTGCAAGTCATCCGATCTTCTCGTTGGGCGCTGCAGCCCGAGGGAGAGCGCCTGACGTTGCGCCTGCGTTTCTCAGCACCTCGTCCGATGGCGCATACGTCGTCTTGACCGCCGCCGACTGGATCTCTGCGGATCCGGACGGCGCCTATGTCGCATTACTCAGTGAGAATCCGGCAGGCTGCCGCACTAAGCTGAGCTGTTTCCTCCGAACTGGCGACCTGGTCCCCACCGCGGCGGACTCTGCCGTCGTTGAAAGTATCGAACTGCTGGACGACCAGGCATCGGGCGACGCCCTGTGGGAATGGGTGCACCGCGACGCGGGCGGCGCTGGCGCTCCGCGGTCCGAGGCGAATCTCGCCCACGTGCGTGCCGTTCTCATGTCGGCAGTAAACGCCATCCCCCACGACGATATTCCGACGCGCCGCACGTCGCTGCTGACAGGAAAGCGGCGGCGCTATGTGAGTATCTTGGGAACGCTGTGGCATGCGGCAGGGAAAGTGCTGCTGCGACACGTAGCCCGACTCGACGCCGAAGCGGAACGACACGCTCCGCGAGAAGCGGAACTGTAGTAGGATCCCCTCTTGCACGATGCTGAACGAAATGTCAGTTCGCAACATTTCCGGTTCGCGAGATTGCTACGAGTCTGCAGTCCAGAACCCCTGGAATTTTCGTCTCTGTCAGCCACCTCACCTCCCTCCCTCCTCCACCAGTCGGCGAGTAGCCGGACACCGCTGGGAGATGTTATGCCCCCCAAGCCGTTGCACCACGGGAAGCTGGCACCCCCGCACCGCGCGACGCCGCCCGGCCGGAGCGCGAAGGGGACAGGGGCGGTGGACGACCATCGAGTGCCCGCCGCAAGCACTACGTCATCGGCCGAGGCAATCGACACGGCCTCCTCCGCCACTACCCATGGGCTGCCTCGCCCGACCAAACGGCAGCTGAAAAAACTGTTCCCAGCGCCTCCGACGAAGGACCTCATCATCGATGCGGATTCCCCGCCGCAGAAGGGCCACTATGGCCAGGTGGTGCGCGCGACGTGGACGTCGCTGGGCAGCGACCGCGTGATTGCGATAAAGCAGACGCCGGTGCAGGCCGCGTGGACATTGGACGAGGTCCACAACCTCCATCGGTGCGCAGACGGGGGCGACCGCATCGTCGCGTGCTTGGCGTGCTGGTACCACGACGAGTCGGATGCGTTGTGGATCGCGATGGATTGGGTGGGCACCGCCACGCTCGGCACCATCGTGGACGCCACTCGGCGGCAGCTCGATGCCCTCCGCAGCCGCAAGGTGTACCGTTATGCGGCCACGGCCGCCACCCTAAGGGACCTCGACGACGCCGCCCCCGCCATCGCAACGGATCCTCTGTCGTCGCTGCGCCTATGGTCTCCGGCCTGTGAAGGGGACGTGGCGTTCCTCGTTCGAGAGCTGCTTCTTGCACTCGCCAAGGTACATGATGCAGGAATGGTTCACCTCGACGTGAAACCGGAGAATGTCTTTATCGACTGCGCGATCCCCGCGACGTGTGTACCCACCGATCCCGAAGCGCAACTAGCAGCCAGCGGTAGCTCGCGTGGCTTTGCGCGAGAAGGCTGTCGCGTGGTCCTGGGTGACTTCGGCACGGCCCAGGCGATCGGTTCCCCGCTGCAACAGCTGGGTGACTTCCTCTTCATGGCACCCGAGGTGTTCGCGGCGGTGGCGTTAGGGACCGAAGAGGCTCGAGAGGCCGACGACGACGACGACGATGCCCAAGCAGAGAAAGTCGACAGAGACGACGATGACGGTGACGCGCTGCCGAACGATGAAGAGGTGGCCGGCCTTCGCGGAGTCGGGATATTTCGCCCCGCGAATGACACGTGGAGCGTGGGCTGCGTGCTCATCGCGTTAGTCGAGGGCTACCGCAGCGCGTTCGATCTGACGGGTATGGACGTCGATCCCAGCTTGCCTTTCCAGGTGCTCAGCCGTTGCTACGTGGCACCCACGCTGAAAAACGCAAGCCGATGGTCCCCACCGCTTCTCCACTTCTTGGCCCTGTGCTTCGAGCGCGACGCGTCGCTGCGTCCCTCCGCCAAGGAACTTCTTGGTCACCCGTTTGTGCAACGAGGTCAAGTAGTGAGCCGGGTTCGGAAAGGACCCAGCGCCCGCGTCAGGTCCGGCGACACAGAGTCCCGGAACGCTGCACCTGATGCAGCCGACGGCACCACGCCGCCGTCGGCCACACCGAAAGTTGCGAGGCGATCAGCCGAAGTGGCCGTGCCGCCCCCTGCCGAGGTGGCCTGGGCCGCTGCTGGCCCCCCGTCACTGAAAAAGGCTGACAATGACTCCACCAAAATGACCATCGCTCCCTCCCCTCCAGCCGCCGACGGTAAGTGACGTTTTCCCCGCACGACGCTTCGCAGAAAATCACATTCGGCAAGTAGCAAGGGGGGTCCCGTCACAACGTGACGTTGCCAAGAATGCGCATTGCTACTTCCATTGCTCCAACAGCGTACAACCATTACAAGCAGCAACTTTTGAGAGGGGCCAATTGATGAGCAAAGGGAAGAAGGGAGGCGTCGATGAGTCCGCCGCCGTCGTCGCATCGGCGCACTTCGATGCCTCGGCGTTCATGATTCGGCTCGTCAGCAACGACGAGCACGTCTTCATCGCGGACAGGAATTGCGTGAAAGTGTCGAAGTTGTTCAAACAAGTTCTAACGTCCGCGCAAGCAGGCACGGGAGACGAGATCGACGGCGTGTCATACGAGGCCCCGTCGCTGCACACCAGCGTGGCCGTTCCCGCGTCGCAGGCAGTGGACCCCGCCCCTGGCACCACGGTTTCAGGTACGTCCCCGCTTGTACCCGCGGCACTGGGGACGCTGCGCGTGTCCATGTTGAACGCCGAGCAGCTTCAATTCGCGCTCAAGTTCATGTACACAAAGTACCGCTTCGACAATGACGTGGCGGGTCTCTCCGGGGCGTGGCCGCTCCCCCCCGGCGTACCCTTACCTGCGGTCGGACAGCAGCCATTTCAACTGACCGGGACGCAGGGGAACTTATCGGCCAGCGATGCGCTCTGCGTCGCTGCCCTCCTTAGATTGTGACCACGGCCCTTCCTTGGCCCATGTACGTACATGTCCGTCTGGGAGGAGGCGGAACCACCGTCCGAGGAGGGAACCGCGTGGGCGGCGGTGACGAACCAAATCAATGTCACCCTCCGTATCAATAAAACTTGACATGTGGCTTCGGGTACTGGCCAGCTGAGTTGGGAGTGACGCGGCTTGAGGTGCGGAGAGATACGAATCCATTCCGTTTTTCCTCTCCAGTTGACAAGATGTCGTCGCGGAACACCCAGGCCGTTTCACAAGCGCACGCAGGGCATCCCTCCGCCCCGCGGTCACTTCGTCGCCCCCGTGATAACGACCCCCATCCTCCCTGTCCGTCGCCACCCAAAGACGAATACGTCCTCGCGGCATCGGCGACGTCACAGCGTCCTGGAAGCGACATGGCGTGGAGTGCAGACTTCTTCCTTCGTCACAG
>ERZ1292633.1870-Hain-H41-02um-R1-1870-length-22168-cov-7_pt1 | contig 22168 bp, 6 predicted proteins | sample MGYA00564406_ERZ1292633 | MGnify/ENA primary metagenome ERZ1292633 (study PRJEB36523, sample SAMEA6512639) | groundwater metagenome | collected 2019-01-08 | study: AquaDiva: Metagenomics assemblies of 32 groundwater samples
AAAAAAAATTGTCCCCAGCCCTGTCACGCACGCCGCAGTGCGCTGCACACTCCTCGCAAAGCAACCCACTTGCCACCCAAAACATGCCGCCAAAGGACCGGTACGTACGACGATTTGTGGGAAATCGTGAAGCAGGAGGCAGCGGATCTCGAGCGCTCACTATTGATGAGCTTAATACGCAGCTTCCCGCAGTGTCTGAGCGAGTGTCGCGACCTGAAGGGAAACTGGACGTAGCGGTGACGCGCACAGACCCAACGGAGACGCCTTCATAGATTTTCGTCCAAAACCGCTCAAAGTTGACCTCCAAAAAGTCGGTATTTCCTAGATATTTTTTTTCCGGTGTCCTCCCACCCCTCAAAAGCTATTTTCCCGCTACGTTAGTCGGTCAATCGCAAAAGCGACGCTTGGTGAGGGAGCGATCCCCTCCCCCGAAGTGAGGGGAGGGGTTAACATCGCCTCGCCGCCCGACCACGCCCTCACGCTCTATGAACCCCCCGCCCCCTCCACCCCCCTCCCTTCAACTACAACGTGAAAAACAGCTCTCGACGCCATCCTCCCTTTTTTTGGTTCCTTACTACGATTGTGTTCGTTGAAGCGATGAGTATGGCACATTGCGGAACTGCTCGCGGCTCCTTGCTGCTTCAGCGCCTGGCTAGGCAAGCGTCGTCGTCACCGGCACTAGGCTGGCCGTGCGCCACCCGCTGCTGCGGCCCGAGTACGCCATATCCAATCGGTCGTAGCGTCACGGCGTTAATGTCATATCCAAACTACATGGTGCGACAAACTTCCAATACTAATGCGAAGCCCACTGCAGCAGCAACGTCGGAATCGGCGCCACCTCCCCCCTCGACGGAAATTCCTCTCGCTGGCTACCAATCACCGAGGGCCACGCCGCCTCCGCGCGTCTCCAATACCGCTCGCACGACGACGAGTACCGATCCGTCCGTCGAGGCCGTGAATGCGATGGCGGACGAAGACTACGCCCAAAACATTACCGCACTGAAGTCGATCGCCTTCCGCGGATTGAGATCCTTCATCGTGCTCGGAGGCGGGATTGCGGTTCTGACATATTCGTTGCGTCGACGTCGCCTGGCGGCAGAAGCCGTTGATGTAGAAGCGGCGGCGGTCGCCGTGGTGAAGACGAAAACGCCGACTGGCCAGAGCAGTGGTTCGCCGCCGTCGTCGCGAGAGGATGACGCCGATCCGACCGCGCGGTATTTGAAAGAAATGGAATCCATCGGCTGGGACGTTCAGGGCCACGAAGACGAGCTGCGGAAGGAGCGAGACAGCCGTCGCAGCAACCGGCAAGGAAGAGAAAAGTCGTCGTAAGGTCAGAAAGATCCCCTCATCCTCATCCGCGGCAGTACCGTCATCGCGTGAAGAGAGCTTTGAAAGTGGGTGTCTCCCATGTCCATTCTTCTCGCAAGACACCCTTCCCCGATCCTTTATCGCCTTCCTGACATGCGCGCTCTGCTGATCGTTGTCGGCTTGCTGGCGACCGTCGCCCTGGCGAGCGTCGTCAAGCTGGACAACAGCAACTTCGACGCAATCGTGCTCGACGCCAACAAGCACGTCTTCGTCAAGTTCTTCGCGCCGTGGTGCGGCCACTGCACCCGCATGGCCCCGGCTTGGGAGGAGCTCGCCAAGGCCGAGACTAAGGAAGACGTCGTCATCGCGGAGCTTGACGCCGATGCCAACCGCGACGCCGCCCAGCGTCACGGCATCCGTGGCTTCCCGACCATCAAGTTGTTCACGAAGACGGACAAGGCTGGTAAGGCGTACCAGGGTGCCCGCGACGGGCCGTCTCTGACCGCGTTCCTCAAGGCCAACGTGTAAGGGGCACCAGGGGTAGGTGTGACAGCTCGTTTCCCGGAGACCACGAAACGAGAAGTGGGAGGGGGCTCGACGACCAGCGGAAAGACCCACATGTCGTCGTCGTCGTTTACCGCCCCCCATCAACGGAAAAAGTGTAAACTTTTGTGCGACTTTTGAATGGAAATACTGAAAAAGTAAACGACACTCCCACACACATTTCTCGGCGGACGGGTCCTATCGCTCTCTCCCAAGTGTGCATTAAAGAAACAAAACCCAACACCCAGATACACACACGAGATCAACTCCATACATATTTGGCACAGAGGGATAAAATGTCCCCTCGCAAACCTGTTTTACTTGTGACGTCCCGCCCTCCTTCGTGACATCCAGTGTGAGCGTACTTTTGGCACACTCATCCAGAAGCGCACCAGGCCAGGAATTCACCGGACCGATGATGTTCGCCAGTTGGCTCCTCCTGTCGGGAATCCTCCTCCTCGGGTTTCTGGTGGCGGCGGAAAGCGGCCAAGCGTCAACCCTCATGGTGCCCGCCACGATGGAAGTGGCCGTACGTCGTCGTGCCCGCAGCTTATTTCCATCGCCGCCTCGTTCCGTGTCGATCCTATTGGTCGCCGCTCAAGTCAGCCCCAACTACTTTTCCGCCACATGCCCCGAAGGCTGTCGCTCCGTGGATATTATCACATCCTGTGGCAGCCTGTCCGAGCTGCTCAGCTGCAACATGGCCGTCAACGGCGACGTGTCCCTCTCATGTCAAGATGGCAGTGCCTACAGCTTGACCACCGCTGGCTGCGCAGCGCCCCCCTTGACCCCGGCACCATCCGTGACGCCTTACCCTCCCACGAGCGCGAGCAACCAATCGGGTGCGCCAACCTACACCTTGCCGCCTTCTGCCACGGCGTCGCACGCGCCGACAACGCCTTCGCCGACGTTTCTCCCGACGATGCTCACCAATGCATCGGACTTTGTCGCGGTTTTCAATCGTTTTGGAAGCACCGTTGCGCGAGCGTTGCCGAGCGGGAAGCATGGGAGCAGCCTCGAGCAGAAGATCCTCGCGGCCATCGCCATCATCGTCGCGCTATTTTTGATTTCATCTTGTCTCCTTTTGCCCCCATTTCCGATCGCCCTCGCCGCGGTCGTTTCCGCGGGAGGCATCATCGGGTTCATCGCGGCCTGCGCCGGCCACGTTGTGTTGCTGCCGGATGAATGGGGCTACCTCGTGGGCTGGGGGGCCGTCGCCTTCTGCATCGGCGCCGTTGCGTTGCGCTCGATTAGGTTTCGGCGCTATCCGCTTGGCTTCGCCACGTCGCTTATGGTCACCTACACGGCCATCGCTGTCACCGCCGGCGTGGATCGGCGCATTGGAGATGACGCGACGCTACAAGTCTGGCAGTGCGCGGTGGCACTCGCCGCGGTGATTCTCGCGACGAGCGCAGCGGGGGCGTCCAGTTTGGTCGCGGCATGCGGCGCGTTTGGCATCGTCTTCGCATGCGTCACGGTGTGGGGAGCATCCATGGCCGTCGCGAATAGCATCGACCCGTCGGTGAAGTGCTCCCTTGCGGATATTTCCAACCCAACGTGCCCCCGGACGGCGTGGCTGATCCCACCCGTGGCCGTGGTGGCGCTGGGGGTGATCGCCATCATCGGCCAGCGCAGGGTGTTGGCTCGCCGAGCGCTGAGAAACGACATGGAGGCGCGACTGAGCGGCTTGCGATCGATGCGCTATGGTGCCGCGGAGGAGGACACCAATCGGAGCCTCTGGGAAGACCGCAACGCGTCCATGGCAGAGTCCATGAACACCAACGCGTGAGAGGGGGGGGGGATGAGGACGGATCGCGATCGGAGTAGTAATTTGTGGCGTGCCGCGTGTTTTTTTTTTCCAGTCCCAGTTGGAAATTCCCTCTATCTTCAAAACAAAAATGATGGTTTGTCTCCTTCTTTCTTTGATATCCCTTCGGCCGTAGCCGCCCACTCCGCGGCTGTTGATTCTTACTGTTTGCTGGGATTGGGAAAAAGACAGGGGTTGGCTGCGAACGTGTCCCCCTTCGCGCCTATCATCCCAATACGTAGAACAATACGATTAGCCATTGTGCTGGTCAGCCGCCGCGCCCGATGCAATCCTTCGTGCGCGTGGTCCTCTCGTTGTACCTGTCGGCCCTCGTGATGGATGTCGCACGGTGGCCCCACCGAGAAGGCTCCCGCAGTCAGGCGACCCCAATGCGCTATGCGTTGGCATTGCACCCCGTGCTATTCAGCGCGTCCTGCCCAGCGGGCTGCCGCGACGTCGACCGCAACTGGTCATGCGGAGGTACGACTGCCACCGTCGACTGCGTCATGTCCAGCGCGGGCGACGTTACCATGCGATGCCGCAGTGGATATGTCTATCGGCTCGACTCGTTACGCGGCTGTTCGACGAGCTTCGTCCTGCCGCCCTCGGATAACCGCACTAGCCCTTTCAACCGATTTGGCATGCTACAAGCGACCAACATGGACGCCGTCATCAGCAAGTTGTTTCTGGCCGATCTGATTGCCCCTTCACGCAGTTCTGCGCAGCCCGTTTTACCCTGGAGGGAAATCGCCGCGGCCATCCTGGCATTGACGTCGCTGCTCCTCGCCATTTTCGGCTTGCAGCACTTCTGGATGCTCCGCATCGTGGGTGGCTTCATCGCAGGGGCATTCGTCATCGCCTTGATCGTGTCGTGCATGATGCTTCAGGTCGACGCCTGGCCGTGGTATGTGACGATCGGGGTCCTCATGGGTGCCGGCGGTGTGGCGGCAACCTGCGCGCTCTTCTTGCCTCCCGTCAACGCGCTATGTCTTGGCACGGCGACGGGATACCTTAGCGTGCTACTGTGGTGTCGCGTGCTGAGAGCCGGAACGGCCGCGCAAGACCTTACCATTGATCAGGGAGGTGTCCTCGTGGCGACTCTGGTGAGCATGATCGGCGGGACGATTACCATGCTAATACGGCCACTTTATGTGACCCTGCTGTTTCACCTGCTCGTGGGAATGCTGCTATTTCTGTCCGCCGCCATCACGCTGACCGCCGTGCCGCAAGGCTGCCGGTCGCTCTCCGAGTTGCGGGGCTGCATGCCCGGGGATGTCGTTACTCTCGCCGGATGCTATCTCATCGTTCACGTGCTCATGACCGTGCGCCAGTGGGAGGATCTCGTCGCTGAATTCGGGAGCGCCGCCGCCGTGCACATCGCGGTCGGTGCTCGAGCTGTCAGATCACGAGATTGGTTTTGAAAATCGGCCAGGCAGAAAGGCGGAGGTCGTCTTTGTCACCTATCGCGTTGCTCGTACATGCATGCAATCCCGTTGTCAGTCTGTTTTTTTTTTTGCCGCCAGTGTGATTCCTGCCCACAGGCTCTCCTTCTTTTGAGACGCATGCAATAAATTTCTTTTTTTGCATTTCTTCACTTGCGATGTCGCCAGTCGTCTTCGTATTGTGCCTTTCCTCCTTATTGCTATCAGGGACGCCATCCTTCGCCATCGTCCGCGCCCAGCAGCCGCCGCCGTCGCAGCAAGCAACTACCTTGTTGTTTTGTAGTGACGCCAGGTACACTCACGTCGTCAACGAGTCCCATCAAAACATACTCGTTGTCGTTTCTATGTTTTGCGTTCAGAGTTCTTTCGTGCCGCAGATCGTGTTCGCCGCTCCTAGCGGACGGGGAGGTAGCAGCCCACTGCTGTTAGAAAACATTACGATCACCATTCAGACGCTGGAGAGTGCTCCGTCGCCAAATCCAGTGACCATCGGACCCCTTGTGACGACGGACACGACCGCCGCGATCGCCGCACAAACGGGTGGCCGACCTCTCGTGCCGATTACGGAATTGCGTGATGTCCGAATTAGATTCGTTGGTGGGCGGTGGACGACATGCGCTCGAGACATCGGCGGTGGGGTGGCGAGCTCGTCCACGGTGGCGTTGGTGTCTCTGGGCGCCGCGTCAGTGGGGGCGCCAGTGTTGAAGGTGACGAACGTGACGATATTAATCGCGTCGTCGCTTGTAGAGGGAACGGGGTTGGCCACGCCGCCATTCGCCGCTTTTGTGAACGATGCCCAGCGCTGCAACGGGCTGATGGTGGAGAACGCCGCCATCCTGGCGCTCGCCAACGTTCAGTTGAAGCATTTCTCCTTCCGGCTCCAAGACGCCGAACGTATTCTCGTCACGTCTAAAGAGTTTGCCGCGGTGGTCATGCTGAACCGCCATCCCACCGTCAGCGCTCAACGGATCGAGTTACTGGGTGATGAGAGGAACGCGCGCAACACGTCGTCATTTGCGTTCGTGAGCAATCGCAACGTGACGCTCGTCGCAAACAAGCGGGTGGCCATGTTGGACGACGCGGACGGAGCGGCCGTTGGATTTCGCCTGTACGAAAATTCAATCTTTATGGTATTGGTGGAGACGTGTCGCTTCTTCTTGCTCACGGATGGCAACATTTCCGGGATTCGATCTCCAGCTTTCTGGGCCAATGGGAGCACCATTGACGTGAACGTCACCGGTGTGCAAGTCATGTTGACGCACGACGGGACGACCAACGTGCAGACCGACACGTCTTCGCGGCTGATCACCGCCACTCAACCCTCAGGGCAATATACCAACAATATCCTGTCGTTTCGGGTGACCGACCTACAAGTCTCGATGCGCCGCATCTGGGACGCCAACGCCTTCCTTATTGCGTTGCAAATGGACAGCGCGGAGTACACGCCACCATCCCCCACCGAGGAGGACCCAACGCCTCTGCCGCCCCCTTCGTCGTCGGAAGTACCTGCGGTCCGCATCAATGTGGCGTTGACACGCGTAAATGTGACCGACGAGCAGGACCTCGATCAGTTCAGCGGGACCGCTGTCGAAGCGGAAAGGCTCCTGCCTACCACACGCGTCGGCGGTTTCGTGCGGTTCAGGGGATCTCGCGACAGTACCGCGGTAAATGTGTGGCTATCCTTGTCCCTGGCCGACTGCCGGAGGTCGTCGATTTTGATTCCTAGTCGGCGGTCGTCGGGCGCCGTCGTGACCGCCGGCCAGCGAGCGGAGGTCATTTCGCTTTCCTCTATCAAATGGACTCGTTCAACGGTTCATTTCCGATCGTTCGATGTCGAAGTCGCGGCGGGGACGGTCACTGCCCTAGCCATCGAAGGCGCTCGGCTGCGCAACGTCGCCGTGTTGTTTATGTCATCGGCGGCGGCGAGAAACGATGAGGGCGGATGGTTCATTCAGCCTCCGCCGCAACCGCAGCGTTGCTATGTTCCTGACACGGCTTTTGAAACCGCCGTACCGCCGTCGTCTCTAACACTGCCATCCCTCGTTTGCCGGGATGAACCGCAGCCGATGGACAGCGGGAATGGTGATGATTCCGTTTTCATGCTACGCGTCGCTTACTTTAGGAAAGTAGCGTCCGCATTTTTCTTCGGCCTCGACAATTCCAGCCTCGAGGCGGGGACGCGCCTCGCGTTCGTCAACGCCAGTCTATCGCACTCCCCCACGGTTATTCTCGAACGCGTTGACTTCGCGCGGCTTTTCAACAGCAGCTTGACTGACTCGTCGATGGCGTTGCAAGACATGCTTAGCACGAACGGTTCGGCTAGGATCCGCAGGACCCTCGTCTTTCTTCGTGAAGTGTCGTTCATCTCGTCAACGCTGTTAGTGCGCGGGATTCGCTACGACGTGCGCGGCTGGTCCGTAGCACCAGTGGTATCGGCTTTGGCGACAGACTCCCTTCTTCGTCTGGAGTCCGCCGGCATGCTTCGCCTCGGCTTCGTTAACTCCACCGTGCACGTCGAAGACCTGGTCATGGTTCAAGCCGCCGAGAGCCATGTGTTCTCGGTGATCGACATCATCGGCCCGATATCAGGCTCGACGTTTCATTTGCGACGCATCGTCGTGCAGAACTGCCTTGAGACGAGCGCCTCATCGGTGATCACGCTCAATACGTACGGCAACCCGACCATGGAGGCCCCTTTCACGCAACTGGACACCGCCATTTGCCCTGTGCCGTCGTCATCTGCGTCGACCGCTCGGGGATTCTTGAATGACGTGGTGTTCGACCTTCAGCGCTTGTGGGTCCTTAATCGAGCCAACGTCACGACCAATGCAGCGGTCGCGATTATCGCGTCGGTGCCTGATGCGTGTGTCACCGTACGGAAGACGGCGGTGTCGAACAATGTGTCCCTCCTGGTGGCCAACGCCAGTGTGTACACGTCATCGCAGCTTCTCACGAGTCAAGTGGAACCAGTCCACAGCGTTGTGAACGTCAGCGGGACGTTCACTGCGTTTCACTTTGTCGCTTACGGTCGATCATCATCGTTCACGATCCGGGCTTCCAATGCGGCTTTGTTTCTCGGCGTTGACGCGAAGCTGTCCGGAGGATCATTGGTGTGGTTGGACTCATGCGCGGTGTCTCTGGAAGCGACTGGCCGCACGTCGACGGTCATGCTCATGGAGCTCGCGGTCAATGTGGCGGCACCGCCCGCCGACGCGTCGTACCCGCCAAGTCCGTTGCTCGTCCCCGCGGCCGGTCCCGGGGGTACCTTGCCAGATGAACTTGAATCATACCTTGCGGCGTCCGCGGGAGCATGGCAGCTGGCGATTCCCGGACGAACGGAATCGACCAATCCACCACCTTTCCGTGAAGCCGCAGGCGCCGGGGTCACGATCCTGATGGGTGTCTCACGGTGTAACGTTGCCATCACGACGATGGCAGTCGGGAACGTCGCCACCCACAATTGGCTCATTCGCGCCGGCGGTGTGCTTCCATTTTATCAACCAGTGTCTCTGCTGGCTAAATCGGCCGCCGCCGTTTTGCCAATCGGCATTGTCGTGATTCAATCTGCGGTGCAATTTCGAGGTCCTAACCGGTACATGGGCGTCATGCGGTTTCAGCCTGCCAACCGGGGGCGCCGTGGCCTTCGCATCGTCTTCGTCGATGTCGCCGTTCGAACCTCACCGGACGTGGTATCCATCTTCGCCATATGGTTCGATGGAAGCATTCTAGAGCACAGCCGGCTTCACTGGCACAATGTCTCCGTCGATATTCCATCGGCGACTGGCTTCGTGGGGGTGATCTACATCTCCGTGACGTTTACGACTCAAATCGACGTCCATGTCAATGCGTCGCGGTTCGTCATTCGTGCCTCCACGAGGTCGTTCCCGCCCCCCTCCTTGATCGCCTTTCGCAATGGTACTTTGAAAGAATTTCTCGTCAACCTGGTCAACATCAACTTCGACGTCGAGGCGGTCAACGATGCCTCGTTCATTCATCTGGGTTGCTTCACGTCATCGGATGTCACCGTGTCACTTGTTGGGGATGAGACACGCATCTCGGTGGTGTCGAATGCGTCTTCCGCGACGCTCATTGGTTCCGAGGCGAGCGGCGGGACCCAGAGGCTGATAAACGTCTCCGTGAAAATGGCATGTGTGCCGTCGTCATCATGGAAGCAAATTCGCCGATCCGTCCAAGCGGCGGATGACCACGGACCTAGTAGAATCGAACGTGTCCCGCCTCCTCACGTCCACCTGCGCGCCAAACGAGCAGTCGCGATCGACCTGACCGCCACACACGCTATTCGCGATGTCGTGGTCGTCCTGATCCCCTTTCTGCACGGCGATTCGTTGACCGATGCCCTGGACACGCCAGACGCGACGGCGCGGGATGCCACCTCGTCGCCGCCATGGCCAGAAGGAGCGCTCTTCTCCCCTAGTCTGTCCATTGTAGGCACGTCGATGGCCATGGTGATTCGAACAGAGTCATGCTACCAGCGTTTCTTCTCAGTGAAGTTATCCGACATCGCGATTAACGTCACGTCGGATACGGGAGTCGCAGGGCTGATGACGTGGGAGCGGCCGTCGAACAGCCACGGTGGGTGTAGCGAGTCAGGCCCGTCCGATGTGTTGCAGTCCGCGCTGATTCTCGACGGGACGTGGCTGAACATCGTGTCGATGAACGCGCAAGCCTACGTCACCTGCATCAACGAGCGCATCCACGCGGATATTGTTGAGTTGGTCGTCCAAAGAGGAAGCAACGTGTGGATGCGCAGCCTAGGGAGCATCCCACTCACATCAGGTGCAGCGGCTCCTCGACCGGCGACCTCGTTGGCCGTGGTCCACGGCGGAAGCATCGGCCGCCGCCTCGTCGTTTACGTCTCTTTTTCAACCATTCACGCCTCGTCAATGTTTCGCGAGCGTCGAGGTTGCATCGTGGCGCTTTCCAACACGTCCTCATTGATCGATCATGCCACGAACATTGAAGACAGCGTCATCGTGGCCTTTGGTATGTTCTCCGTGGCGACCATTTGCCTCGGCTATGAGGAACCCTTTCCGGGGCTCATGTTGCAGCGAATGCAGAGTGAAGGCGCCATGGACGACGAAAAGGTGCTTTTTCGGGATCGCCCCTTTGAATTTTTCAAGGCATCTAACGTATCCGCTGCAGTGCGGCGCTCCACGCTGCACCTAGCTTCCATTCTTCAGGGATCGTTCTTCTTCTTCGGTGTCGCGCAGCTGGCCGACACCCGTTACCTTTCCATTGTCGTCGCCGACAGCGACCTGCGTGTCGGCTCGCTGAGTGACGTGTGTTGCAAGTACCGGTCGAGCACGATCATCGTCACGGCGCTGTTGATGAGGATCGACAATTATAATGGACTTGCTGGTGGGACCAATATCGAAATCATTCGCAGCGCGTTCCACGTCGGCTACCATCCCGGCGCAAGTGGACGCTCAAACAGTGCCGGACATGCGTTGCGGTGCCAAGACGATCTGCCTCCCGGGCTCCGAACAGACAATGATGATGAGGGCGCCGCTGTGTGGAACCAAGTGTGCGTAACGGATCCGGCGGCGGTTGGGATTCTGTTCAAGCCAACCGGTGCTCGTGTCTTTGTGCCCGTGGTTCCCCTGGTGCTTGCGGCCGCCGTCGATGTGACCCCGACTTCTCAATCTCGGGATTTCAGTAAAGGCTTGTACATTGTGTTCAATTTCAACCGCGTAACATTCGTCACTCGAGCGCCTCGTGTCGACGATGAATCCATTGATGTTAGCGGAGTGGCATTGGACGCGGGAGTTACATTGGGCGCCATCGCGGGGATTTTTGCAGTGAAGCCCCAAGACTTCACGCCCTGCTATTCAAGCGTCCCGGAAACGTGGCTCCGGTTGTCCAATTCGGAGTTTGTCAGCTTGCAGTTGAAGGGCGCCGCTCAGCCTAACACTGGCCAACAGCCCTCAAGCAGCCGTCCACTCGCTTGGCTGTTCGGTACGGGTTGGTTTCGCTTGTCATTGTTCGTTCACAATGTGGAAGGCAGCTCCGTCCCTCAACAGAACATCTTTGCAGACACGGCGGACCCATTTTTCCCTGCGTTGATCCCGCTGATCGGTGGACACCCTAGATTCGCCCGTACACCCTGCTCCGTTGCGGTGCAACTGCACGCCGTCAAGGTCGTAAACTTGGTAAATTTGGCGACGCTGCAGACTGGGGGGTATGTGACCGTGAACCTGTCGGATAGCACCTTACGCCGCGCAATACCATCTCCTCGTGCGCAGGACGGCGACACGGCCTTACTGAATGGCGGACCCATCTGGCTGCGACCTGAGGACTACTACCCCACTCAGTCCGAAACGTCCAACTTGGACAAGTACTCTGTCATTGCCCTTAGGACGACGATCTCCGGGTATGAGACCCTTGGTTTTTCTGTTTCCGACAAGGACGGAAACGACGTGGCGAGCAAGGTGCTGTGCCTTTTGGTTTGCGGATCGTGGAATGGGCAGCATGTGGCATCCTACGCCAATCAGCCACGACCCTGCGCTACGCCATTTCCGCCGCAGTTGCTGCGTGATGCGTTTGCGATTGAAAACCGGTTTCGGAAGCCGAATTCCGTTTTATTCCTCTCACGACGCGCCGTGTCATACTGTTCGGGTACCATCTCTCCGACGTACTCGATTTCATCTTCCACAAACATTTCCGCTTCCACTACCAATTCGTGGTCGAGTTCGCGATCACGGATGTCACGGTCACACCCATCTCCTTCGGCTTCGATCTCACCGTCGACGTCGGCGATATCCACGAGATCCGCCAGCGCGACCCATTCCCAACTCTCGACCGCATCAACTCTGATGTCGAGGACCAAATCAGCGTCCGCTTCTCCAAGTATGTTGCGACAGAGCGAGCGGCCGGCCCCGGTGTTCTCACAATCGATCGTATCCGTCGCGTCCAGCTCGGTCGCGGTGGCGGGCGCGGCGTCCGTCAGCGCGGGTGCGTCCTTGGCCGTGGCGAGACTCGCGGCCCTCTCCTCAGTGTCGTCTTGCTCCGAGAACCCGGTTTATGACGACGAGTTACCCTGGACGGACAGCCCGTTGGGGCTGAAAGTTGGAGGAGGAACATCCTCGGCCTATGTCGGCGCCCTCGTGGGCAACACGCTCGCCGTTGCTGTTTGTTGCGTCGCGCAACTAACCGTCGCGCTGGCAGCAATGTGGTTCACGAGCTGCTGGTCACCACCTCAGCCGCGACCTGAAGAAGAGAGTCCTTCGCCGGACCGTTTCGGGGCGATTATTGGCGATGCAGCGGGGATGGCCGGTCGGCTGAAAGCCTTTGGTTCGTTCGCGCGGTTCCCCTCGATGCAGTGCTTCGTCCTGTCCCTTTGGCAAACGCCGACCTTCACCGTGTTCACTGTCGTGCTCATTGCGGAGCGATCGACCCCATTGGCGTTGCTGAAGGGCGTGTTGGGGATCGTGTGGATCCTTTTCACGGTGGCCGTGGGCATGTTGATCTTGAGGCCAGTTTCGAAGGGATTGGTGATCTACCACCGCCGCCGAGATTCTTCAATGCAGACCCCCCGATCGTCCCGTGCTGCTCGCCGCGAGGACGATGACGACGACGTCCCCTCCGAAATCCCACCGACTGGCGGCACGGCGGTATGGCTGTACCACGTGCGATCCGCAGCGAGCCGGGCCGTGACGTGCTCCTGTTTGCGCCAGGTGTGTGGGAGGATGCCACTCCGCAGGTTGACTGTCAGGTGTGGGTTGGCAAGTCTTCCGTTCAACGCACGATAACATCGGACAAGTCTTCGTACAGCTTTTTGCGCGCGACCGAACTCTTCTTCGCAGACTACACGGATGATTGCCCATGGTTCATCTTGGTCGAATTGTCGTGCAACGGCGTCATTGGTATCGCAGCGGGCCTGACCTTCAAGTCCTGCTCGCTCGCGAATGGCATCCTCATCGCCGGCATGACGGCGTACCTCGCCGCCTTAGCCTACTGGCGCCCCATCGGCATGCGGCTGAACGCGATGCAGACGTACTTATTCGCCGCGATGCAGCTCATTGCCACGGTGCTGTTCGCCATTTACAACGCCACCGGTCAGCAGCACAAGGTCGTCCTGGACCTCGCGGCCTTCTTTTGCGACGCCGTGCTGTGGCTATCGATTGGCCGTGCGCTGATGGATCTGTCCATCACCATCTACCGAACGGCACGGTCGCGACAGTTTCGAGATTTCTGGCTCCGACGTCATCAGGAGCGGAAAATACCCCCGCCGATATCTCTCTCAGAGCCGCGCTCTGAGCATCCCCCCGAAGCGGAGCAGGAAGAAGAGCTCTTGATCATGGCGGCGTCGTCCGGGGCGGCACAGGACAATCTTCTCGTGGAAGAGGAAGGGGGGGAGATCGGTGCAAAGAAAGCGAGGACACGAGACCCCATCAAGGGCATGGTCATCGGCGGACCGCGTTCCACGCGACCTGATCCGCACGTACACCGCGCCGCGGTTATCGAGGTGCTGGGAAAACTCGCCGATGTCGCCGCGACGCTCGACGAGGCGAACCGATTGTCACAAGAGCTGCTCCTTCATCGAAAGCAGGACGACCACTCGGCTGTGACAACCAGAGTGCCCATAAGCGGTTCGCTTAGCCCATCGACGCCACGCCGGCGAGGAGATGCTTCGACGAGCAGCGGGCCGCGAATCTCCACACGTAACGATTCCACGTTCCTCTAATGAATATCATACCATGGTTCATGGGGGGAAGGAAGGATAGTTGATGCATTTCTGCCTTCCTTCCCGAGAACAACATGATTTTCTTGTTCCCCTCTACCGAGTACGTACATCGAAATCGTATGACGGAGGGAGAAAAGTGCTATTTCGTATTCCGCCTGCCCCGGAAAGCCTATCTTTTGCCCTTTTACCCCAATCTTCCTCCCTACGGATCTCTCTCGTTCTCGGTTTCCCTTCTCGTCCAAATCATGGAGGCGCTGCATTCGTCGGTTTGCTTGAGAGCGTTGTGCGGCGGTTCGGTGCTGCCCTCTGCCGAAACCCCGCTGCTGGAGTCCGCCAGCTTCACCGAGCAGGCAGCCGTCCAATTCCAAGTCGCCGCCGCGGAGCAACAGGCCATTGATCAGCAATGCACCGCCGCGCGGGAAAACTTTGTCTTTGATTCCTCCGTGCCGCATGGCGACACCGTCGTCACCGATCACACCGTCATCAAGTCCAGCGTCGGCTGGGTCACGATTCCTGTCACCGAGAGCCTCAAATCCGGCGTCCATGAGTGGGCCATACGAGTAGAAAATCAAGGCGACAACAGCGACAGCAGTGGCATGATGCTCGGCGTGGTACCCAAGGCGTTTAACCGCTTTGATTCGTTCATTTCGCAGTGCGGCGGCTGGTGCTTAAGCCGAGCAGGAAAATTTTACGGCCACTGGCGGCGTGTGGACAATAACACGTCGATCACGAACTTGTCGTTCGGCACTGGAGATCGCGTCATCCTCGAACTCGACATCGAAGCGGCGCGAATGACCGTTCGCGTGGGAGATCGATTTGTCGTCGGCGAGCTCAATAACTTTGCCGAAGGGACCGAGGTCCTGCCCGCCGTGTCCCTCCACTACCGCTGCCAGCACTTGCAGTTGGAATATCACCGGATGTGCGATCGCCGTGCCACCCGGCTGTCCTGGGTGCACCGCTCACCGGCGAGTTCCACGGCCTTGACCACGCTACCGCTGGGCCGCTACCGCCGTGACGTGTTGGATTTGTTTCCCTTGCAGAGTTATCTCTTTCTTGCGGAGCCCCTTGTCAACCAGTTCGCCGCCATCACCCGGGTGAGTCACCGCGGCCAAGCCAGTGGTGGGGGAGCAGGGGGGTCCACGTCGCGTTCGATAAGCCTCGCGCCGCTGGACAGCATCGTCTCGCAAGCGCAGCTGTTGGGACCCCTGTTGCTCGTCGCAAAGGCCTGCGACGCAGCTCTGGTTTTGAAGCAGAGCAACAGTTCGGCGTTGTCAGCGACGACCCACCAGGGACGGCGGACGGGTGCCGACGGTGGCGGAAGCGCGACGCGTCCACAAGCGTTTCAGTCTCGTGGTCCAGCAGCATCTGACAAGGGCACGTTCAGTTCAGAGGGGGTGCCGTTTGCGACGAGCTGCGGGGCGATTCTTGTGCATCAAATGCTAAAACACATGATTATGTCCGTTCCGAGCAGGAATAGCGACATAACCCTCACGGCGCTGCAATCGGTCGTCGTCGCGCTTGAAAGCCTGGCCCCATTAGCGCTCTGCTCGCGACCGCAGCAAAGTCTCCTTGGCGGCACCAGTGACGCCAACGCTGCCGCGCCGCCACCAGTTTCCAGCTCCGTCATACAATCTGCGTTTTCCACCGCTTTGGAACAGTCAACGGTTCGGCTGGTAGGGTCACGAGCGCGCGCGGCGCCCTTCGCGTCGTCAACAACGCGCCAGACTCCGGGGGAAGGGGAGCTGGCGATCGGGGTTGAGTCCATCCTCATCGCCACGCTCATAGCGCTGCAGCGCGGGAGTGTCGCGGACTTGCTGCGCGTTGCCCGCGTTCTGCTCGCCCTTCCGGATGCCTCGGCCGCCTCTCCTTCCAGCCAACGTCCCCACCAGGCCGATTCGATGTGGTCGTCGCCAGGAGTCGCGCTCGTGGCTCGTGTGATCTCGCGGATTCTCGCCTATCACGATGCAGGGCCCCCAGTAGCTGCCCTTCCTCTGGATGCTGGCACAGCCTCCGCCGTTGGTGGTCATCGCTGCGTCGCCTTTGCCAAGCTGCCCGGCGTCGACCTCCAACCCGTGACGACGAACGAGGACTCGACGGTGCCCGCGACGGTGCTGGTCCTTTCTATGGTGGTTGATGCGGAATCACGAAGCATCGTGGTGCATACGAACCGAGGGGAGTTGCGCCGCTTCGCCCTCACGTCGGATCACCGTCATCGTGGCCACACTGCGCCGCCGCCGCGCTCGTTGAGTTCGGTTTCGACATCCTCGTCCTCGCTGCTTCGTGCCACAGGCTGCTACTCCCCGTCTGTCGACGACATCCAAAGCCCGCTGCTTCGAAAGTGTGCCTATTCGTCGATGGCTGTCGTGAGACTGCAACCATCAGTATCGGGCGACGCTGCCGCCGCCATCGTGCTCATCACCGACAAGATGGCGATGGCTGGTGTCGCATTCGTGCTGTTCAGCATTGACGCGCCCACGGGTATTTCATGGCTGCGCACCGTGGCCGCTATCGAGCTTCTGCGCACCGGGCTGACATGGCCGCCGCCCCTTCCGGGTGGGCGCAGCACGACCGCGAATGCAGCAGCATCTCCCGCCGGAACGAGCTTCACTGGGGTTGCCAAGGTCTGTAACTCCCCGTTTCCGAATTGCATCACGGTGCTTCACACGGACACTTCGGGCAGCGGCGAGGCTGATACCGCGGCGCCTCCAGCGGTCAAACCTCAAGGATATCTGGCCAAGCCAGTGAACCCCATCTACGTTGCCCAGCTTGACGTATCCGAAATGAACTGGCTGACGAACGCCACACCATCAATCCTGAATGGCGCTCCTCCGCCAGTTGCCGCGCTACGTGGGGCAACCGCCCCGCGATCAGTGCTCCGACTTTCGCAAGATGTCGTGATCGACTTCGGCCTTCCGGATCACGTTAGGTTTCCAGACGGTCGTTGCACGGTGGAAATGTGGCTCCGCTTCGACCCTCGCCACGACGAGGGTCCGTGGTCAACGTCAACAGCCCCTCCCCTAACGGCCACTCCCAAGGCCATTTATCAGCATGGCGAAAAGTCAACATCGGGCGAAGTTTTTCTCGAGACTGTGTACGAGCAAGGAGTCCTGTGTTTGAAAGGCGGATGTCGCCACGAAGGCCGTGGTCACCGCACCACCGCGGTCGCCGCTCAGCTGCCACAGCATTCAGTGCCTTCGCTATCGACTTGGCTGCATGTGGCGTTGGTGTGCAACTCGGATCGAGTGCGCCTCTATTTTGATGGCGAGCTAGTGGCGACGAGCGCACCCGGCGGTTCCAATGTCAGTGCCGTCGTTGTGGACGCTCCGAGGTCGAGATGGGCCGTTGGGGGTGGTCTTTCGGGGAGCATCTCCGAACTCCGCGTATGGTCGGCAGCTCGAACGCAGGACGAACTCTTGCGCGACATGCGAGAAGCCATTCGATCTAAACAGGCCACGCTCGTGTTGCTCTGCCCGATGGCGGAACCAGGTTGCGACGAGCCGGGAACCGCTGGCTCCGTTCTCGACGCGCCAACGCCGGCTACCGTGTTTGATTTTTCAGGCCACCATCGGCACGGTTGGATAACTCGGGGAGGTAGCCGTGGGGCAAGCCGACGCATGGAGCCCTCGCATCCGATGGCGAATGTCCATGGTGGTGCGGCCCCGTTGTCATTGCCTTCTTCGGCATCGGCCGCCGCGATTCCGCACTGGGCAGTGCCTTCGCTCACCCATGCCGAAATAGCGTTGCATGCAGATGGACACAGCTTGTGCGTCTTGCATCCCGGCCTGTCGGATGACACGACGTACCGTGCCACGGCCGGGTCAGGTGCCTCCGCGTCATCGGTGCCGAGGTCGATTTACGTCGTGACGCATTTCTCGATCCGCGACGGTTGCTCTCTATTGGTGGACCGTCCCTACGCAAGGACGGCGGCCAATTCGACGCGGGTGTGCGTCGCCGTCGCCCCATCGGTCACCCTCTCCTCGCGAGAGGGGAGCGGCGCCGATGGTGACGAAACGTCCCAATTTTTAATCATACAGTCCGACGCTGGCTCCGCGACGACGACTCCTGTGGCACCGCGACTGTTCATCGGACCTGAGATGCCGTGGAAAGTTCGGTTGCCCGGCACGGCCATCACCGGTGATGGGGGTCGTCGGGGCAGTGGTTCCTCTCAAACGGCGGCTGTTCCATTTACCTTTGACGATTTCGCGCAAGACGCGGCCATGCGAGCGTTTCTGAAGTCGGTGTCAGATCATACCGCGGCGGCTGCTTCCGATCCAGACGACGCGACGATGGAGACCGACAGCCTTCCCCTGCAGCGGCTTGCCCTCGGCCTCTTGCTAGTGCTCGCCAAGGGTCGGCAGCTTCGCCCGTTGGTCGCTTCCGGCTCCGGCGAACCTTTCGGAGGAGATGGTGGAGTATCAACGTTCGAACCATTTGCCACCGAGCTGACCGCAAGTTGCTTCACGGCGATGGCCGATCTGTTAATGGATCACCTACGCCAGGTGAGCATTGTGGGCGGCAGTCGCGGCACGCAAGCCGCCGTGCCGCATTGGAGGGACGAGACGACCTCGCCGTCCACGGTGCACGTGGTGCTTTTGGTGCTGCGACACCATGTCAGATGGCTGTGCAGGCTGAAAGCCGATCCGAACGAATTCGACCTCGTCGTTCAGGAAGACTCGACCACGAGCGCGTCTTCGCCGCCACCGCGGGGCGTTGCTTCTGGAGGGACAGCCCACGATGTGGTGGAAGACGATACCGCTGGTGACACGCAACCACCCATCGCCGGTGCGTCGTCCTCATCAGGTAAATTCAATCGAGTCGCTTCCAACGGCACGCGCCTCTTTGCGGTGCTGAGTGCGTTGATGAACCCGGGTGCGATTCGCGTCATGCCTTCTGCTCTCGTGCAGCTTGCACACGACATCCTACCGGACGCGATCACACTGTTTTTCCCAACCGCACGACGCCGCATTGAACTCGCCACGGACTTGCTCACTATGCAGCAGTCGTCATCCGCGACAGCGGCAGGGTCTCCGGCAGGTGGTGGGATGCGTGGCGCCGTTGTGGCGTCCGCTGGGAGGCACCACCGGGCGCTGATCAATGGTCTAATGATGCGGCTTGCGGCCGAGGACGTCCGAGGTCTGTTGGCCTCCGACTCCACGCCGATGGGTGGCAAGACGATACGACTCGTTGTCCACAATCTGTTGATGAGCATGCTGTCGCACATCGGGGACATACTCCACCTTGGCGCCGGCGAGGTGGGAGCGGCATCACCTTCTGATCGGCGCGTGGCAACACCGCCGCCGCCACCTCAGCCAACCTGCCGCATCGATCGCCGTTCGACCCCTCCGCCCGCATCACGGCATGACGCTCCCCTGGACGGGACTACGACCACGACGCCCCTGGCGGCAACGCCAGCGAGAAGCGGCTCACTCTCCGCCACGTCCATTCTTTCCGGCTGGTCAGAAGCGTACTTTGTGACGATGGCCACCCTCCAGTTCGCGCTTCTTTCGACCCCCGACGACGACGATGACGATGACCACAATGCCGTCACCGCGCCGTCGTGTGACGAAGCCGCACGTCCGCGCACCACCGACGCCGCCATTGCCCTCAACGGTCCTTTATCAGATCATTCCGTTGCCGGTCTTTTAGACGCGCTGTTCTCGGCCAGAAAGACACTGAGGACTTCGTCATCTTTCACCTGTAGTCCGGCAGAAGAATACATCGTCCGTTTCTTCCGGCTCGTCCCTGAGGTCATCGCATTCTTAGTGTCTTGTGCCGTTGCCAGCGACGAACCTGTGGCGGCTGTACCGGGAAAGAGGACAGCTGCAAGCGAGGAGGAGCCGAAGTCCAGCCCCCTCGTCATCGCCGGCTTGTGCCTCTGCGCTGAGCGCCTCGCATGGCTCAGCGTGTTTCAAGTGTACAATCCACGAATTCGCTGGCACGCAATCAGTGCATGTTTCGCCAGCTTTGTTGCCCGCTGCGACGCGATCTTGGCCGTGGCGATGACGCAGGGTGGCACCACCCCGCATGGCATGGCCTCGATCCCGTGGCTCGCTGCGTGCAGAGACGCCGTGCGACGTGCGTCGTTTGTGTACGCCGTCGCCGTCATTCGGCACAGCACCTCAGCGCCACTCTCTTCGGAAACCGGCTGGGAGCATGCGCTGGCAAGCAGCGTTATGATGGTCCCCAATTCCTCTTCCTCCCCGACTGACGAAGCGGCGTTGTCCGCCGTACTGTCAAATCACATCGAGCGGCTGAGTGGCTCTGAGGCCACACTCATGCGTCACGTCGATTTTTCAGCTTCAAGCGCGAGGGACAGCGAAGGGGCGGACGTAGGGGGATCTGCTGTCAGAAGCGTGCCGGTGCAGCAGCAAACAACGCTGACCGAGGTACTTTTATCATGCACGTCGTTCGAAGAAGTGCGCAAAGCGAATCTCAACGCTTCGGCCACAGGGGGGCCAACAAGCGGCGGAGCAGCGCCATCCTTGGTCGTCGGTGCGGACCCCATCGACCGAGCAGGCGGTCCGCTTGTTTCACGAGCGGCGGTCGCACTTGCCGCCGCAGTGTTCCACCTCGCAAGTTTGTCGGCGACTGCCCGATCGCGCGCAGATGAATACCGAGGCGTGCTGGTCGCTGAGCTCGCGCTCGCTGTCCGCGCGGCCCGTGCGAAGATGATCGAGAGGCAATCAGGTGCTGGAGACGACGCGATCGCCGGTTCGTGGTGGCTCGAAGCGATCGCACGTGAATCGGCCACGCTGGCGACCTTACCCATGACCCATCATCGATTTCAGACGCGAAACCCCGCGCCCCTTCGTGCGGTACCCGCCGCCACGGAGGCACCTCCTCCTTATCCGCGCCCGTTCAGTGGCAAGGCGCAAAAGAGGTGGAGGGACGCGTGCCAAGGCGTGATGGCGGGTATCCGATCGCGGCAGCCGGCACCTTCGTCGCGCCATCGCTCCGCCGTATCGAAAGCAACATTGCTGTCCTGCGCGGTTCGCCCAGCCCTGCAAGCGGCGGCAGAGGCACTTTGGCCCCTAGTCGACGCCGCGGCACGACGGGCGTTGTTGATGCGGGGATGCCACCATCCACCCACCACTGGCAAGTCAACGGTCGTCGTCGTCGTCTCTCGTGCGATCCATGATTGGTGGCGAGATGCAAGGCGCCAACGCGACGCGCTACTACATATTACCAACTTGATTGCCGGCGTCGCGAAAGGGGTCGATGAGAAGAAGAACGGTGGTGGCTCGGCCTCCAGCGAAGCCTCGAGCGTGGTCGTCGACGCGACGGTTGCCGATGCCATCGCGGCGCTGTCGCAGGGTCTGGTGCCGTGCATGACCCGCCGCATTGCCCTCGTCGCTGCCGATACGACGAACACTCTCGCCGATGATAGCCGCGGCGGCAAAGACCCCTGGAGTAGCATCGTCACCATGGCGCTGCGAGTTTGTCGATCACCCGGCGCGCTGCCTCCGATCAGTACGTTAGGGCCTGACGGCGCTCCCCCCCGTTCGGCAACGACGACGACGTTACTCGGGGCCCTTTCGTTGCTCGGCGGTTGCGAATGGCAGGGCATCGACTTTCCGCTTTTGCACGAAGAGGGCATGGTCGACGTGGTGTTCCAGTATTGCTCACTGATGACTTCCGCACAGGGAAATCGTCGAAATAGTGCACAGATCAGCAGCAGCACCACAAGCACCAGCGCCGCGGCTGCCCCAGGTTCGGCATTGCGACCTGTGTCACTCGTCGATCTTCAACAGCGCATCGCAAGTCCGGACCCCACCCGAGCAGCGACGACGTCGGCTGCTGGAAACCCCACCGGTCCGGCGGCCGCGACCTCTGTGGAAGAACTCTGCACGGCGTATCGACGTTCAACGGGCGAAGAAGTCACAAAACGGTCCTGGGAGACGCTCCGCGCGCTCGGTTGTCAGTGCGTTCGATTCTTGAATCAGACCGACGGCGACCTCAACAGCCGCTCACGTCGCGCATGCTCGGCGGTTCTTCACGCGATCTTTCTTAGGTTGTGCTTGGAAATGACGGACATTGTCGTGCATCTTGTTTCCGTGGGGGCAACGCCAAGTCATGGCGCCGCCATCCTCGACCCCAGCAGCAACCAAACCTACGTGGACGGGCTGTCTTTATGTGGGTCGATGCTATGTTGTCTGTTGCAAACGTTTCCAGAGGCCCCAACGGCGCTGCTTTCACGCTGCTCGAGTTTGATCGAACTGGTTTTGTTCATTCGTGGCCACGTCCTTGCGACGAAGTCGTCGAAACAGTTCGTCACCAATGGCGCCGTGTACGCCCAGTTGACAGAGCTTTTTGTCGCCATCTGCGACTTCTGGTTACCTCGCGTCTTCCCCGCGCTGTTGCAAC
>ERZ1292633.1872-Hain-H41-02um-R1-1872-length-22160-cov-4_pt1 | contig 22160 bp, 22 predicted proteins | sample MGYA00564406_ERZ1292633 | MGnify/ENA primary metagenome ERZ1292633 (study PRJEB36523, sample SAMEA6512639) | groundwater metagenome | collected 2019-01-08 | study: AquaDiva: Metagenomics assemblies of 32 groundwater samples
TAGCACAGCACGGTTCATTAGAAGATGCCCCCGAAAATACATTTGCTGCCTTTGAAAAGGCGCTAAATACAGGTGTAGGCGGCTTAGAAGTAGATGTAAGGAAAACAAAAGATGATAGATTAATCTTAATGCATGATGACACAATTGACCGTACAACTGACGGCAAGGGTTACGTCAATAAATTATTATATGATGAAATAAGACAGTACGATGCAGGTTCATGGAAGGGAGAAAGATTCGCTGGAGAAAGAGTGCCGCTTCTATCAGATGTCCTGCGATTTGCTAAAGAAAGAAATATCAAAATCATTCTAAATATTAAAGAGTACGGTATTGAACAGAAAACACTGTCTCTTATTAACGAGTTTGACATGATAAATCAGATTTATTTTAGCGGAATATTAGACAAAATTCGTAATAAAGACATTGGCATCCAGGGAGCAGAGTTGGTATTTATACCACCAAATGAATTAACTAATGATGTAATAGACATTGTCCACAAAAAGCATAATCATGTCGGAACGAGTCTGTTGGGCACGGATAATAGAGATAAAATGAAAGAAGGATTGGTTAATGGTGTTGACGTTATCCTGACTGACTACCCAAGCGTTGCAATAGATATCCTGCATTATAGGACTATAAGTGAACCAGGGAAAGCCGAAACAAAAAAAGGGTCAGAACCGAATATAGACGGCAATACAGGACAAATTGAAGCCCTCATTGATGCAATTACACAGGGGTCTCCTGACAGGTCAAGAATGGCGGCGTTTGTGTTAAGCACCCTGCCACAAGAACTCTCTATACCTCCATTAATCGAACTTTTAACTTACAAGAAATCTCTTAAACGTTTCGACCCTTTCAAAAAGATAATGTCGGCCATTAAAAGGGAAGAAAAAAAGGAGGACGACCGCTTACTTTCCGCCAGTCTGGTTCAAAGAAACATTGCGTGGGCCCTGGGCCTTGCCAAAAACAAAAGCGCAGTAGGCCCGCTTATTATACAATTGGAATCTGCAGATCCGGAATTGAAGAGAGAAATTATACTGGCGCTCAAAATGATTGGAGACAAGCAGGCTGTTCCGGTATTAAAGGAAATATTGTTAAATGATAATGACCCTTTTGTCAGATATGATGCCGCAAGGGCATTAGGTAGTATCGAAAATACCGATTCTGTTTTTGCCCTGACAAAGGCACTTAAAAATGACAGCAGCTGGATGGTCAAAGGAGGCTGTGCCGGCGCCCTGGGAAAAACAGGTGACAAGAGAGCCGTAAATGAACTTAAAGCTCTCTTAAATGTTGATGCCGGATACGAAGCTTCATGGGCACGCGATAGAGCAGCATGGGCGTTAGCAAAAATTGGGAAAGGTGGAACTGAAGCCCTCATATTTTCATTAGGCGCCAACGGGATAAGTACACGTAGAAGAGCCAGTTGGGCTCTTATAGAGATTGGAGACGATGCGGTACCATACCTGATCTTAACGCTGAGAGATATCAGTAAATTTGCCCGCGAAAGGTCTGCAATGGTGCTTGGATGGATTGGAAACGAGAAAGCAATAGTACCTCTATCATGGGCGCTTGGAGACAATGACCCTGAAGTAAGAAAGATGGCGGCCTGGGCGCTTGGTAGAATTGGAGGAACCAAGGCAGTAGCCGCGCTAAAACAGGCGCTTGGCGACCAGGATGAATCTGTAGTAGAATATGTAAAAGAAGCAATGCAAAGAATCAATTTATAACTAAGTATTACAGTTGTTTTACACGAAATATAACTTGAAATGAAGAAATGGTAAAAAAATATGAAAGAAAATATTGTTTACCTTGTAGGTTCAGGCCCCGGTGACCCGGGATTAATTACAGTAAAAGGGCTTGAGTGCATAAAAAAAGCCGATGTCATTGTTTACGACTATCTCGTTAACCATTCTCTGTTAAAAAATGCCAGAAGCGATGCAGAAATAATCTATGTTGGGAAAAAAGGGAATCAGCACACGATGGAACAGGAAGACATCAATCAACTGCTTGTAGACAAGGCCATGGAAAATAAGGTTGTAACCAGGCTGAAAGGCGGGGACCCATATGTATTTGGCAGAGGTGGAGAAGAGGCTCTCGTTTTAAAAAAAAATAATATACCTTTTGAGGTTGTCCCTGGAATAACTGCGGCCATCGCTTCACCTGCTTACGCAGGTATACCGGTGACACATCGTTCTTATACGTCCACTTTCGGACTCATCACCGGTCATGAGGACCCTACAAAAGATCAAAGCGATATAGACTGGGAAAAATTAAGCACCGGGTTAGGCACATTGACATTCTATATGGGAATCAAGAACCTTCCAAATATAGTCAGCCAGCTTGTCAAACACGGACGTTCCAAGGATACGCCTGTCGCTGTAATCAGATGGGGAACCACTCCTGCACAAGAGACAGTAACAGGCACACTCTCAAATATTGTAGAAAAGGCAAAAAACATCAAACCCCCTGCAATCACGATAGTAGGAGAAGTTGTAAATCTCAGAGACCAGCTTAACTGGTTCGAAACAAGGCCTCTTTTCGGTAAAACTGTAGTCGTCACCCGCTCCAGAGACCAGGCAAGTGAGTTTTCATAGAAACTAACCGATCTCGGCGCAAATGTCCTGGAATTCCCTACAATAAAAATAACCAGCCCTGACGACTTCGCCCCCCTGGACAAGGAGTTGGGAAGATTAGAGTCCACTGACTGGATTATCTTCACCAGTGTGAACGGCGTCGATTGTTTCTTTCACAGATTATTTGAGCTGGGCAGAGACGTTAGGGACCTTAAGGGAGTAAAGATATGTTCCATAGGCCCTGCAACGACAGATAGGATAAAGGGGTTTCATCTTAAAGTAGACTGCCAGCCGCCCAAATATGTTGCTGAAAGTGTGGTAGAAGCGCTTAAAGAAATAGAAGCCCTCAAGGGAAAGCGAATCCTGATGCCCAGAGCAGATATTGCACGAAGCTACCTCCCTGAAGAACTGCAGAAAATGGGAGCGGATGTTGCAGATATAGTTGCCTATAAAACAGTTGCTGCAACTAACGGAGACAATACTGTTCTGGACAAATTAAAGGATGGAACAGTTGACATTGTAACCTTCACAAGTTCTTCAACAGTGAGGAATTTTGCCAAGATCGTTGGCGAAGATAATCTATCTGCATTTAAAAAGAATGTTCAGTTTGCAAGCATTGGGCCAATAACAACCAAGACTGCGGAAGAAATGGGCATTGAGGTCTCTATAAAGGCCGATGAGTATACAATTCCAGGACTGGTAAAGGCGATAGTTGAAAAGAGTGGGTATGACAAACCACAAATACCACTAGAATCCCCCCTTAATAAAGGGATTTTATCAATCAATATTCCTGTTTTAAAGGAAGTATCCGAAGAATTATGAATTGGTTTCCTAAAAATGAGATTGTACTACCTGCTGCGAAAACCTATTTTACCTTTTGGTTTTTCAGGTTGTTCTAATAGCTTCTTTATAGCATCAAAGACAATTTTAAACTGATAATCATACTTCTTTTCCATAGCTTCAATCTTTCTCTGTAATTCCTTATGGCTTAGAATCATTTCCCTGAGCTTTGAAAATGTTCTCATAATCTGGATATTGACCTGAATGGCTCTTGGGCTATTAAGGACTGATGAAAGCATTAAAATGCCATGTTCTGTAAACACCCGTGGCATTTTACGAGTTCCACCCCAACTTGATATTCCATATTGGAACTTCAAGTTGTTGAATTCTTCCTTGGCTAAGCGAAACATGAAATCTTCAGGAAAACGTTCCAGGTTTCTGCTCACCGACCTATTCAAATTGCCTGTAGTAATGCCATAAAGAATAGCCAAATCCCTATCAAGCATTACCTTTTTACTCCTGATAAGCAGTATCTTGCCTTCTATTGTCTCTTGTGGTACTAGGCTGGTTTCTGCTTTCTTCATATCAACCTCTTTTTATAGATAAGAATCTGTCTCAAAAACATGATTTTTATGTCGTCTCCTATTACTACGCTTTCGCCTAACTTCCTTGTTAATATGAGCATTTGTCACCCTCTTGGTTTTGCTCTGTGAGATTCGTGTTTTATTAAACTTATTTAATTATTTGGCGAACGAAATAAAGTTCGTGAAGATCCGAATAAACATCACAAATGATCTTGAAGCCTTTCAAAGCGAATTCAAACTGTTTGTCCTGACCAAGACCAATCCAAGGCTCCTGTGCTGTGTCAACGTCTGCGACGGAGGAACGGTGAAAGCCTCCAATAGCATGCTTTCTCTTATTTACATCCCAACGGATTGCCCGAAGATAGTTGCTTTCCGTTACCTCAGTTTGCAACGCATCAAACGGTGTACTCAGCATCGCAACTATCTTAGCGACGTTTGGTGAGGTTGAGAAATGTTCGTGCCCAAGGCGATTTCTTGCATCCTCTAGTAGCGCTTCTAACCCGAGTCCCCGCTTTCGTGGTATTTGGGGAACGACTTCACAACAAATTGCTGGCAGTCTCCCAAAGACTGTGAGGAGACGATCCCCAACCCAAATAAGTCGTTGAATGGCTACATTGAAATAAAATCCGTTTGCCCATGTTATCCACTCCTTTGGAGCGTGCATTGAAAAGGGTTCTTCATTTGCAAGGATTTGAGCCAGTTTAAGTCTTACTTCTTGATGGTAGGATGAAGTCAGTTTCCTTTCACGAATTGCCATTCTTTCCGCTGTAATTAGTCCATACGCAGCCCCGATTATCTGTTCGTAACAGGGGCAAAGATGCTCCTCGTTCTCTTGGGGGCTGGGGACGGACAACATCCTAGAGGCAATATGAGCAGTCACATCAGTCATATAAGCTTTCTCCTATGTATCTTGCCAGTACAAACATTTGTCACCCTCCTCGGTTTTGCTCTATGGGATATGATTAGTGTGTTATTAACACCTACTTAATTACTTGTAACGACAAGATCAGCTGCTGCGCTTTTTGCAGTCGGCTGAATTAGTTTGTTAGCGCATCATTTTTTCTTCGGCGGCTTTACTGGAGGTGGTGGCGGACTATAATCAACTGGAGGTAAACCTTTTTCATGAGTACGAGGCTTTGGCTCTGCCGGTTTCGGTGTTCTTTTGGGTTCAAACGGTTTCTCTTCTTTTGACATTCTTATTCTCCGTAAAAGTTCTGAATATAAGTGTTAGCCAATTCTTTTGCTTTGGCAAAATATTTATCTTTAGTTGGCAAAGTATTAATACCAAGATGTTTTCGTACTGCTTGTGTCTTTCGATTTCTAATTTCAAATTGTAATTTGTTTATTTCTTCTTCAGTTAAGTTACCTTCAGCAACATCAAACCATTTCACTTCAAATGAATTTAATAATTCTTCTAGCTCACGCAATATATTGCTTAATGTCTTAAGCCTTGTACGATAAGGCAAAAACCACTTGATTGCATTTAATAATTGTGAGGCAGCAATTATAACTGCCCAAATAAAACTATATTTATTCCAAATAGCCCAACCACAAATGCTGCTACTTGATGTGACGGCAAGAAAGATACTGATTGATTTATCTAAAAATTCAGATTTTTCCATGTAAATTTCAAGATAATTAACATGAACCCTCAACTGAAAGAGTTCTTTCCAGTATCTATTTTGATATGGGCTTGGTGAATTCATAGTTGCCAAGAAATAGTGAAAGTTTTAATCAAGATTTTCTTCGCTAACATTACTTTTTATATTTATTCTACAAATTAGTGAAACTATAAGTCTGGCCAGTCTACTGCTAATTGGTTTTATACGTGTTTCTGCAAAAATACTTGATATCCAACCTATTTATTAACTAAAAGAGTAAATATTTGTCATTATATTGCTTACTTATAAGTTACACCACTAATTATATTTGGTAAGACAGTTCATATATTTACATCCCTGTAAGAAACAAACTTAATTTATGAAAACTTGTCCATCATCTGATGTTATATATGTCTGTGTGATATGGAATCTTGTAGATTGTAGAATTACTAGGGATTATAATACTCAAGTAACCATCAAAATCAAGAGGAAAAATGATGGTTATATACAATAAATTGTGATATAAGCAGTATTCACTTTACCTCTCCGTGAGAGTCTGGTATTCCTCTGGTGACGGTGTTTTAAACTTTAAAAAATCGCAAGTGTTTGATATTAAAAGATTGTATAAATGCGGAAGGGGGGATTCGAACCCCCACCCCCTTGCGAGGACCAGGCCCTCAACCTGGCGCGTCTGCCAGCTCCGCCACTTCCGCTTAAACCAAAAGACATTTTAATACCTTATAGATAAAAGTCAAATATGTTTCTGTACAATTCAAAATTTTAATGTAAAAAAAGGAGATAACAAATGGTCGTAAACTTTAGTATTGTGCCGATAGGCAAGGGAAACAGTTTGAGTACACAGGTAGCAGAAGTATTAAAGATCGTCAGTGAAAGCGGAATAAATTACAAACTGCATGCCATGGGTACTATATTAGAGGGTGACTGGGACGATGTATTGGGGCTCATAAAGAAATGCCACAAAAAGATCCTAAAAGATTCAGACCGAGTATTAACCACAATCTCAATAGATGATCATAAAGGCAGGACAGGCCGAATCGCAGCTAAGGTTCAGTCTGTGGAAAGAAAGCTGGGCAAAAAATTAAAGTCATAAACGTAATTGCTCAATAACTTGTGAAAGTCATACATTTATGCCTGCCTGTGCATCGCACGCAAACAGGCACATGCCAAACCTTGCTTTCACCCGCCAGAATGACATTACCCGCCCGGATGAATCCCGACTATCTTAATCCCCCATTCTGGCGGGGACGGGTCTAGCTGGCAAGGAATCCAGCACTGGAATCATCCCGAAAGGGAGGGGATTAAGGGGGATGGTTCCTCTGCTTATTGAGAACCAACGCTTAACCTTATAAGGAAAATTCTTTTGACAGAATAAGGGTTCGGGAAAAAAATAACTTTACATTTTATCGCGCTCAGGTTTAGGTCAGATTTGGTCGATCTGATTGAGCCGAACCGGAAGCGCAGCCTTAGCTGCGTTGAGGATTCGGCGAATGAAGATCGGACAAAGATAGCCTGAAAATGAGATGCGAGAATTTAAAGTTATTTTTTTCCGAACCTTAATACAAAATTATGTTGCAATTTGCTTAAAAATTTGCTTCTTTATTATGCCAAATGACTTGTAACGTTTCTTGTGTGTTAATTTATTAACATTTAAAGATATTATAGAAATGCAATCAGTACCAAAAAAGGTGTTCTTCACAAAAGGAGTAGGCAAGCATAAAGAGAAGTTACAGTCTTTCGAGCTTGCCCTGCGAAAAGCCGGTATAGAAAAATGTAATCTTGTCAGTGTGTCAAGTATCTTTCCGCCAAATTGCAAGATTGTCTCAAAGACGCAAGGTGTTAAAGAAATTCAACCCGGCCAGATAGTATTCTGTGTAATGAGTACTAATTCAACCAATGAGCCGAATAGAATGATATCCACCTCAGTCGGTTTAGCAGTGCCTGCCGAACCCAACCATTACGGATATTTAAGTGAACATCATGCAAATGGTGAAACAGATGAAATATCCGGTGATTATGCGGAAGACCTTGCGGCAACCATGCTTGCCAGTACATTGGGTATTGAGTTTGATTCGGAGAAGAATTACGACGAACGTAAAGAGATATATCGAATGAGCGGCAAAATAGTTAAATCCAGAAATACTACCCAATCGGCAAGGGGTGATAAAAGAGGCTTGTGGTCTACGGTTGTATCCGCCGCTGTTTTCCTTCCTTAAATCCAATGTTTAATCTCATGTTATGATTAAGGTAACTAACGGAGGAGTCATTGCTCCAAAGGGCTTCAAAGCCGGTTCTGTACATTGTGGTTTAAAAAGAAATATTAAAAGCCACGACATCGCTATCATCTTCTCAGAACAGCCGTGCAAGGCTGCTGCGCTTTTTACTACAAACCGGATAGCCGCCGCCCCAATAAAATACAGCAAAAAGGTTGTGCAAAACGGCGCCGTACATGCCATAGTCGTAAACAGTGGAAACTCCAATGCATGTACCGGTAAAAAGGGTTATAAGGATGCTGAAACAATGGCACAGCTAACATCCAGACACCTGAACATCAAACCGGACCAAGTCATAGTCGCTTCTACCGGCATAATCGGGCATTACCTTCCAATGGCAAAGATAAAATCCGGCATAAGCAAATCCTTTGCACGTTTAGGAAATCAGAACACTCATTCAATAAACATTTCAAAAGCCATAATGACAACCGACACCGTACCAAAAAACATTGCCGTTAAGACAAAAATAGGCGGAAAAGAGGTCACCATCGGAGCAATAGCCAAAGGCTCCGGCATGATCTCACCAAAAATGGCTACAATGTTCTGCTTTATCACCACCGACGCCTCAATCTCTTTAAATACTCTAAGATCCTGCATCAAGAAATCTACAGATGGCTCTTTTAACCAAATCACCGTGGACGGCCACATGAGTACAAGCGATATGGTCGCTATTCTTGCAAACGGTATGGCACACAACCGCAATATAACATCTTCAAATAAAATTGACCTTGCATTGTTCCAGAAGGCGCTTGATTATGTCACCCTGAACATGGCAAAGGCAATCGTAAAGGATGGTGAAGGCGCTACAAAATTTATTCAGATAGAGATATATGAAGCAAAATCAACATCAGATGCAAAGAAGGTCTCACGGACAATTGCAGAGTCGCTATTAGTAAAAACCGCCATTAATGGCGAAGACCCTAATTGGGGAAGGATCGTTTCGGCAGCGGGTTACGCTGGAATTCCTCTTGACGAATCTAAATTAAAATTATCTGTTAACAAAATAATGATATATAAAAATGGTTTGCCGGTTACGCCTTTCCCAAAGAAATTACTCAGTGAAATGAAGAAGAATGAGATCACAATTCAGTTATACCTTGGAAAGGGTAACAAAAGTGCTACGTTGTGGACGTGTGATCTATCAAAGGAATACGTAAAGATCAACGCTGATTATCATACATGAAGCTTTTCTACCGGAGAAACTGAGTTCAGTTCTGTAAATTTTGCACATTTGTTGTACAGAGAAATTTTTTACAGGCCGCTTAAAACCATATCCGTTTAAACTGCAGTTATAATGAACGCTTTAAGCTACTCCCACTCACTCTCCTTCTGAAAACGGCGTAATCATCCCAGAATATTTCATAAACATTGATAGAAACAGGTTATTATGTTACAAATAAACTTATGTAGGGTGGGCACCCGCCCGAACGACGCAGTCGGGCAGGTTGCCCACCCTACTAGAAGGTATAGAGGGTTCTTTTGAACAATTCAGATTAGGATGATTAGTGATAAATAAACAAAAAATCAAGATATTACTGTTAATTGTTGGTTGTGCCATACTTTTCACACTGATTTACAAGGTCGGGCCTTCAACTATTTATCATCACCTCAGCATCCTGAAGTGGAAAATTTTACTTCTATTTTTACCATACTTTCTTGTTTTTGTCCTCGACACACTGGGATGGAAATATTCATTTAAAGAGGAGAAAACAAGTTTCAAAAACCTCCTCGTAATAAGACTTGCCGGTGAATCAGTAAATACGATTGTGCCGTCTGCATATTTCGCCGGAGAACCTGTAAAGGCTTATTTCCTTAAAAGACACAACATATCAATGGTAGATGGAATGGCATCGGTAGTAATTTCAAAGGCAATGATGGCTATATCGCAGATAATCTTTGTGATGATTGGAGTTATCTTCCTTCTGTATAAATTAAATGTAACAGGTTCTCATCTGATAAGTTCAATAGCAATTATACTATTGGGTATACCCACAATAATGATCATTATCTTTATCCAGAAACAGGGACTATTTGCCTTCCTGTTGAAACTATTACGAATATTCAGGATAAGGATTCGCTATATAGAGGAAAGGGAAGACCGGTTAAGAGAGCTTGATAAAAATATATACCAATTCTACAGTCATAACAAAAAGAAGGCCTTTTACTCTTTTATTTGTTATATTCTGGGCTGGGTGGCCGGTGTGATTGAAGTATTTTTGATTCTTTATCTCTTAAACATACCTGTTGATACAGTCTCAGCTTATATAATTGAATCACTTTCAACTGTTGCAAAAGGCGTAACCTCCTTTATACCCGGCAGTATTGGCGGTCAGGAAGGAGGCATCATTGCAATATTCATGAGTCTTAAACTAAGCGCAAGCGCCGCACTGACGTTTGGCATATTGAGAAGGTTCAGGGATCTGATATGGACCAGCACAGGGCTGTTTGTATTGTCAAAACTTGAATGGGCAATTGCAGAATCTCCAACAAAAAAGTAAAATATCGAAACATTGTTAATTTAACCTAAATTGAGCGATTTTGTAGCCGCAACCTTGAGGTTGCGTAACTTACGTAAACCCATCAAGTAATGAAAAACGCAGGCTAAAGCCAGCGGCTACAACGGCATGTAACATAAAATCGCTCAATTTAGGTTTAAATAAACAGGAAAAAGATGACTGTACCCACTAAAATTCTCGAACTGGTTGAGAGGTTTGATCGTAATCTGGATGCCTATAAAGAAGGCAGATATAACGAAACCCAGATCAGGCGCGAGTTTATCGACCCACTCTTTGAAGAGTTGGGCTGGGATATCGCCAACAAACAGGGCTATGCCGAAGCTTACAAAGACGTAGTCCACGAGGAGACTATCAAGGTAGGTCAGGCTACAAAGGCCCCTGATTATGGTTTTCGTATCGGAGGCGTCCGCAAGTTTTTTCTGGAAGCCAAAAAACCTTCCGTAAACATAAAGGAAGATACCCATCCCGCCTATCAACTTCGCCGATATGCATGGAGCGCCAAACTTCCCCTCAGTATCCTTACAGACTTTGAGGAGCTTTCAGTCTATGACTGCCGCACCAAACCGGTCAAGACTGACAAGCCTTCCCACTCCCGCATCCTCTACATGGCTTACACAGAATATGCTGAGAGATGGGATGAGATAACGAACATCTTCTCTCGTGAGGCAATCCTTAAAGGCTCATTTGATAAATACGTTGAATCAAAAAAGGCCAAACGTGGTACCATTGAGGTTGATTCAGCATTTTTGCAGGAGATTGAACGCTGGCGTAATCTCCTTGCCAGGAATATTGCCTTGAGAAATCCTGATCTGAGTCAAAGGGAACTCAACTTTGCCGTCCAATGCACTATTGACCGGATCATTTTCCTTCGTATATGTGAAGACCGCGGGATAGAGCCTTATGGCAGACTGATGGCGCTGAATAATGGAAACGATGTCTACAAACAACTGTTTCAACTCTTTCTCAAGGCAGACGACAAGTACAATTCAGGCTTATTTCATTTTAAAGAAGAAAAAGGACGTAAGGATACACACGATTGCCTCACTCCCGGCCTGATCATTGATGACAAAACAGTGAAAGACATCATCAATAATCTCTATTATCCTGACAGCCCTTATGAATTCTCAGTTCTCCCTGCTGATATACTCGGGCAGGTCTATGAACAGTTTCTTGGAAAGGTTATTCGCCTTACCTCTGCTCACCGCGCCATAGTTGAGGACAAACCGGAAGTAAAAAAAGCAGGTGGAATCTATTATACACCAACCTACATCGTAGATTACATAGTCAAACAAACAGTCGGCAAGTTGGTAGATGGGAAAAAACCCGGTCCGCAAGGCGGCGTAAGCAAGCTCAGTATTCTTGACCCTGCCTGCGGCTCCGGCTCCTTTCTGCTTGGAGCCTATCAGTTCCTGCTCGATTGGAACCTTGATCAATATACGAATGATGATCCGAATAAGTGGGCAAAGGGACGGACTCCACGCCTTTATCAAGGTGCAGGTGGTGAGTGGAGGCTTACCACAGACGAGCGCAAGCGTATTCTTCTGAATAATATTTATGGTGTGGATATTGACCATCAGGCCGTGGAGGTGACAAAGCTCTCTCTTCTGCTCAAGGTACTGGAAGGAGAAAATGAGCAGACGTTAAACCGTCAACTAATGTTGTTTCAAGAACGAGTCCTGCCGGACCTGCATAACAACATCAAATGCGGCAATTCACTAATCGGCCCTGACTTTTACCACGGCAAACAGATGACTCTACTCAATGAAGAAGAGATGTTTCGCATCAATGTCTTTGATTGGAAAACAGAGTTTCCTGAAATCATGAAAGATGGAGGGTTTGACGCTGTAATTGGTAATCCACCGTATGGAGCTATCTTTACAGATGAAATGAGTAGCTATTTGAAAGACAAAAATAGTACATTTGTATGGCGAGGTGAAAGTTATCTAATATTTGTTGAAAGAGCTTTTCAGCTACTCAGAGAAAGTGGACTTTTTGGTTTTATTACTCCTGATACGTTTTTAAATCTTAGATTCACACAAGCATTACGAACTTATTTGCTTAAAAATTCTAGTCTCAAAGAGATAGTTCTTTTGCCATCAAATGTTTTTGCAGGTACAACGGTTGATACTGCACTTCTTTTTGCAGAAAAAAGAGAGATAGCATCTGACTATCATAATACGAAAGTAACCGTTAAAGTGTTTAATAAAAAAGAACTTATTACAAATATTAAAAACCCGTATAAAGAATTCACACTTGACACTAAGTTTTGGTATGAACAAGAAGCTTTCAATGTTCAATCTAACAATAATGAAATCCTAATTCTTAAAAAACTTGAGGCTAACAGGGTTCGGTTAAACACAATAGCTGATTTATTCTACGGTATTAAAGCGTATCAAGTAGGTAAAGGAAAGCCTCCACAGACAAAAGAAATCCGAGACAACAAACCATTTACCTCAGAAGTTCCTCTAAACAGTGAATGTATATCTTTTTTTGATGGAAAACATATTGGGAGATATGAATTATTTTGGAAAAGCAATAACTGGATTCATTATGGTCCCTGGCTGGCTGAACCAAGAAAGCCAGAAATTTTTGAAGGAGAAAAGATTTTGATACGAAAAATTGTAAGTCAGACACTTATTGCTACCTATATTCCAGATACTTCTTATTGTAATACCCTGTTGTTTGTTTTGAAAATAAAAGAAAATATCTATTCTTATCAGTATTTATTAGGAATTCTAAACTCAAGGTTGATAGGTTGGTACTTCAGAAAGAAATTTCAAATCAGTTCTGAGGACACATTTCCACAAATAATGATTCGAGACATTCAGCAGTTTCCAATACCTATTCCTTTAAAATCTATGCAAGAAAATTTATCTGAAAAAGTTGATAGCATTATAAGTATGTATAGGCAACTTGGAAAATCAAAACTTCTACAACAGAAAACAGTCCTCACGCGACAAATAGAAGCTACTGACAGGCAAATTGATGAGCTGGTTTATGAATTGTATGACTTGACTGAGGAGGAGGTTAAGATTGTGGAATCAGGTCTTTGACGGTCAAAACTTTAAATAACTGCATTCCTAAACTTGAACTTTTAGACGAGACACACAGTAGTGAAAAACTTTACTGCTCGAACTAATTTATCAGGTGGGTAGTTATCCATAATCTTTAAAAACATAAGGATACCTAATTATAATTTTGATTTTTACCTACTGGAGAATAAATGAAAGCCAAAAACCATTTACTTAAATATTTTGTCAAACAAGGAGGCAAAAAGTTTGTCAGATTTCCTGATGGTGCATTTTATAATCCATCATCATTTCCATTTGCAGCTATTGAAACAAGTGGAGCTGTGCTTTTTGCTGATTTACCAGGATACAGTAAACTCTCTGAAAAATTCACCCCGGTAGAATGTACATATTTTGTTAATCACTTCTTTGCTTGGTTTGAAGGTGAAGCCTTAAAAAAATTTGGAGGATTAATAGATAAATTTATCGGTGATGAAGTTATGATAATATTCCCTCATACAGAATGTAAATTTCCTCCATTAGAATCAGCTATTTTAACCGCAAAAGCTATGCTTGAAAACGATCCTTATGCATTTAGTCCTAAAATTGGTATAGCTTCTGGAATATTTGCAATATCAATTGTTGGTACTACTGAGACATATGATATAACGGCAATTGGACACACCGTAAATCTGGCTGCTAGATGCGCTGAAAAAGCAAAAAAATCAAACTCTGTAAGAATAGCAACAGAAGACTTGAATGTTATAAAAAAAACTTTCAATGACTATATTTATTGGGATATATCTTCCCCCATTGAATTTAAACCAAAGAATATGAAAAAAGTTAAAGTTATAGATATAGAGCGAAAAACAATTTGGATACCAAATTTTAATTACGAGCAAAAGGTTAAAGACAATGTGAGATTAGCTCGTAAAAGCGGGGTAATTATAAATAATTTGGAGGAATCGAGTTAATATAAATAAGAAATTTTTATATTAATAACTACGTTTCAAATAGGAAAATAGAGTGACAGTAACATCAAAACAAAATGATGTAACCAGAAGCCAGAAGGATTTAGCTGCTTTGCAAAAAAAGCTTGCTGAGGAGTCAAAAAAGGAAGCCTCTAAGGTCAAAGATATTGACAGGGTTGAACGAAGCATTACCAAATCAACAAGTACCAGCTTATTGAGAAGCAAGCAACATCAGATCACACGCTATATGGATGAGTTGGCAAAGATCCAAGATAAAAAAGCTGACTTGTCAAAGAAAATTGCAGACAAAAATGCGCAGCTACATAAACATCAAGATGCATTAAGTAAAGAACAAGAAATACAAAGGAAAAAGTTAGTCGATGCGGATAAAAAGAGAGAACGGGAGCAGTTAGATCACCATAGAAAAATAACGTACGAGTTACAAAATCAGAACACAATAAAGCGTTCATTAACATCCAACCCACAGATGCTAAAGAAACAGGAAAAATATGATGCATTCATCTCACATGCAACAGAAGATAAAGAAGAATTCGTAAGGCCACTTGCGCGGGCTTTAGAGCAAGCAGGTTTCAAAATATGGTATGACGAATTCGCATTGAAAATAGGCGATAGCCTCAGGAGGTCAATTGACCGTGGGTTGTCTCAATCGAAATACGGAATAGTCATATTATCCGATGCCTTTTTTAAGAAAAACTGGCCTCAATATGAACTTGATGGGCTTATTGCTAGAGAGATGGCAGGAGAAAAAGTGGTTTTACCAATATGGCACAAAGTTTCAAAAGATGAAGTTATATCATACAGTCCTACTTTGGCTGACAAGGTAGCCATAAATAGTTCATTATCAAGTATTGGAGAAATTGTCAATCAGTTAAGTGAGGTGTTATCAGATGCATAAAAAACATAACAATCGCGTCAACTCTGACTGCCAAAAGCGGCGCGGTTTTCGCTACGCTACAGCCACACTTCAAGCTGGTTCAATCTTGCAAAGCTGAGCTTAGCTCATGCAGATTGAACCAATAGTTTTATAAACAAGAAGTGTTTCGATTCAGGCTGCAAGCCTGAACCGGTAAGAGATTAAGAAAAGGTGTTTCAGGCAAGTCACTATTGACATGAGTAACTAATACGTTATTATAAATTACTTCTTATCATAGAAATACTACATCATTCTTAAAGAGTAATATAAACAAGAAATTTTCATACTAATATCTAGATTTAGGAATTAAGAAAAAATAACTGTGGAGAAAATAATAAATGGCAATCGCACTGTTGCTTTTCTTGATATCTTAGGATTCGGACAGATGGTAGATAGTATACCTCTTGATGAATTATCTAAGAAATATGAAAAACTTATTGATAAACTTGAATATCTTATTTGGCCGCTTGATAAGACAAAGAATCATCCCACACTATTCCCAGAACATCAACATTATAGTCCGTGGTGTATAAAGAATATATACTCCGATTCAATTATTTTAATTTCTCTTGATGAGTCCTTGATGAGTTGCCTTAAACTGCTTATTTATTCATGGAGACTGACACAAGTATGTCTGTCAGCTCAAATGCCTGTGAGAGGCGCTATTACCTTTGGAGAAATTTATATTAATCAAAATAAAAACATTACCTTAGGCAAAGCCCTCACAGATGCACATAAGCTAGAGAGAGAACAACAATGGATTGGAGTTTCAATCAACGATAACATGGAAAAATCACTACCAGAGTTATTTCAAAAAATTAGAGATATACCAATCCTTAGCAATATTTTTCTTAAATATGAAGTACCTTTCAAAGATAAACCAAAAAAGCTATTACACACGCTAAATTGGCGATGGAATGTGGTTATAGAGAAAGGCACAAGATCACTTTTTTCAAACAGCAAAGATCAAAGCATTAAAGAAAAAGTAGCAAACACACTTGATTATGCAAAAAGCGTTGTTGATAGTGGGCAAATTTATGTGAAAGATCAAGGAAATTTACCAACTGAACTAAGGTCTTTTTTTGTAGGAGATTCAGAACCACCGTTTACGCATGGAGACGATCTATAGAAAATCTAACCATAGCGTTCAGTAGAATGCACACCATCGAGACTGATTGTCGCTCATCATGTGCCTAGCGTCAACTATTTTTAGGTTTGCAAACTATTTCTAGCTAGTTCAATCTTGCCTGCCTGCCCGAACCGGTAAGACGAAGCAATGTCGAGGGTTTCGGTGTGGGGACACACCGAAACATCTACACCGGTGTAGATCATGACAGTTTAAGCTTTAAATGACACCATTCTTGAAGAGTAATATAAATAAGAAATTCTTATATTAATATTTATTCATATAATACAAAGGAGAAATTATGCAAATAGAATTATCTAAAGAGGAATACAGAAATTTAATTGATATGATTCAAATAGCAGAGTGGGTCATGAATGCTCACAAAACAGAAAAAGATCCTTCTACAGAGAAATATAGCAAACTTGAACAAAAGATCTATTCATTTGCAAACAAGATGGGATGTGAAAATCTTATAGAATATGATAAAGAAATGAACGAGTATTTTCCTACAAAAGAATTTGACGAAGGGCAAGGCATGCAATATATTGATGAATATAATAACGATTATTTTTGGGATGAATTAATAGATCGTATTGTTGAGAGAGATGTTATTCAAAAAATTGGTGAAAAGAAAGCTCGTAAGCTAACCTTTGAAGAATGCCTGGAAGCCGAAGAACCTTTAAGAGAGAAATACAGCATTGAATTCGAACAAAATGGATTAGACAATATTGAAATAAAAGCATAACCAGACGCTTCAGATGACTGTGCCCCGGCGGTCCATCATCAAATTCTGGGTAACAGAGCATCTTGTCAAAGCATAATGATGGCTAAAAAAGATAGATTAAGGAAAAACAAATGGATAAAGAAATTGTTGAAAAAATGAAAGTTGTAAGAATTGGCGTTCTCTTGTCACTTCTTACATTGTTGTTTGGCTTTGTCCTGGGAGGTCTTTTTGGAGCTATCGAAAGCAAAATCAAAGGCCATCTGAAGCAGGAAGCACAGGCCGTCTTTGATACTGTTTACAAAGGTGATTCTGTCAAAATGGAAAATATTGTAGATAAATCCTGGATTTACCTTAAACGTGCTCACCTTCACGCAAATGGACTAGGGGCGATTTCATTAGCTGTCATTTTGCTCCTTATGTTTATGCAAACCACATTGATTCTTAAAAAACTTACCGCTATATTTTTAGGACTGGGTTCTTTTGGATATGCCCTTTTCTGGATGTTTGCTGCTTTAAAGGCTCCGGGACTTGGTAGTACAGGAGCAGCAAAAGAAGCGCTGTCCTTCCTGGCAATTCCATCTGCAGGTATGTGTATCATCGGGTTAATCTCTGTTTTGATAATTGTCCTCAAAACAGTATGTTGCACACGAAACGGCTCATGCACAAGCTGACAAGCGATAGCAAGTCAATCACGCAACCTTAAGGTTGCGGCTACCAGCCCGCCCGGCTCCGCCGTTCGTCAGCCCGACATCATTCTGGCGGGGACGGGCATTACGGCAGACCTCTCGAAAGAGAGGAATTTGCCCTTACTTTCGCAGAGCTAAGCTCAGCTTTGTAAGGAATCCAATACTGAAATCCTCCCTAAGACCCGCCTATCGTCAGGCATGAAGGAAATACCGATTAACGTTTTCAAAATCTCTAATTTACATCTTCATCCAGGAAGCCATACAAATCACCGAATCCGATAATGTCTTTTGCCACATATCCAACGGGTGTTAAATCCTCCGTAAATAATATGACGAGTTTGCCTTCTTTTGAGTCAAGGACTTCAGGGTCCAATGCCACATCCACTACGTATTTTATATCAGGAACAATATCTCGCCATTTGGATAGTTCATCCGAATTCTCAGAAGAACGGACATTAGCGCTAAAGTTTGGAGATCTATCTTTATACACAGTGGTAATATTGAAACCGGCGCCTTCTTTCACCTCTCCATATATTTCGTTACGGAAATTGTAAGTCACTGATATCATATCGTCACTCACGTTTGGTTCCAGCTTAAGGCTTCCTTCTTTATGAATCGAACCGTTTCTCCATGTCTTATAATTACATATATTATTTTCGTAATCGTAGTCAGTAATCATAATCCGCTCTTTCTTTCTCTTAACCTTTTTTTCATACGAATTGACAGGTTTAAACCTGTTGGTAACATTATCAATTATCATAGTTGTTCTGTAGACGTTGTGTCTATGGATAATCTTGTCGAGGAATCCTGCCGTACATGCGTCAATCGTTACAACCATGCCATCGCCGTTTTTCTCGCATCTAAATGTGGCAGTCCCTACATTTTTGAAAAGCCAGAAGCCAATATTGTACTTAAGCGCCTCTCCTTCAAATCTATTTGTATCAGGGCATACGTTTCTGCTATGAAAGAGAAATGTTAACAGCAGGCATAAGGTAATCCTTGTATAAAGATGTCTGGATATTGCGGCCTTAAACATAATCATTTAAATCCTCAAAGATCGCAAAGTTTTTTCAGGAATCTCTTTTAATACATCTAATGCCTTCTGAATGTATGACAAAGGAAGGGTTGGGCTGTCTGTGCCTATGATGACGGTTCTTTCAAAGCCTTTATCAAAAGAATGCTTAAATGCATTCTTCATGCGTTCACCAAGGCTGTCTCCTTTCTGTGGTAAATAATCTACTGATTGCCCGCATAATCTTTGGAATGTTTTCTCAGCACAACTTGGTGAATATGCAATAGTTATCCTATCGCATTTCAGTTTAAGTGTATTACTTATTGTGTCGGCAATAAATGCCTCATATAGTTCAGCAGCTTTTGTGGGAGTTATATGCGGGATGAGTCTTGTCTTGACCTTGCCGGGAATCGGGCTCTTTGCGAATATAATAAGACATGTGCTCATGTTGAAAATAAAGGCGGATTCGCTTCGCTCCCGCACGAAAACACTTATGTCACATCATTTACCATGAAAGTAAACGTATAGTTGTGTGTATGCCCCCCAAAATCAATTGGCAGAATCAGATTGAATGTTGAATCTTTTAAATCTTCACCCTTTCCTTCAAAACTGTATCTTGGGAAGAAAGGTTTCATTAAATTGTCTATCTTATAAGATGAAATTGGCTCGTTTCCTGGCCCTTCCCCTATACGAAAGTCCGGCCAGTTATTGATCCATACATATCCTGTTATCTCAGAACCCTGGTCTATTCTCATTGGCGAAACATACTTGCCATTATATTCAAAATTCTTTACTTCTTGCACGTAATCATAACCATAATGCATCCTGTGGGACTCGCCGGCAGAATCAATATATTTTGCATTATTCCTGACAAGGTTTATTTCATGGTCAGTTTTGTTCTTGATTGTCACACGGATGTTTTCTGAAGATGGAACAAATCTGAACTGGACATTCTCATCCTCAAAACTCATTGCCTGCCCGACTACCCGTCCGAACGGCTTGGCCGGGCGGGCGTCGTTCTGGCGGGTTTCGTTTTGTGGTTCAATAAGTGAAAAACTATAACGATAAGGTGTATATGATGAGCAACCGGCAATGATCAGGCATAAATACCCGAATGCTGCTACTCGTTTTATGCTAAATAATTTAAACATTTTCTAGTCCTCCTTCGCATCATTTATTATATGAAGGTATGGATTCACTGGCGACACGCATAAGGTCTCTCCGATTCATTGTTGAAGTCAGGCTATACAGTGTGTTGCCATGTCTCCATAAAACTACATTATATCCTTTATGTCTTCCAAAGTAGTATGACCTGCCGTTGAAGAGTTCATGATTCAGCTTGTTAATATTCATGCCTGAACCATTTACAATCTCCAGAGATATCTTGTTATGATTACCGCTTAATCCAACATAAGCGCTCTTTTCCCCGGCCATGCTTGAATTCTTGCAACCCAGGAGTTTCATCTCGCGTCCATTAAATTCAGGGATATCTATGGCAAGATTAGATCGTTGTAAATTTTCAAAATGTCTTCTTATTTCATTTCTATCTGAACTGACAAGGTCAAGGCGCATATTGTCATTAACGAAACTATCGTGACGTTCTGCTGCCACCTTAATAATGGAAGGGAACTCTACCGGCCTGAAAAAGGAAAGATAAGCGGCAAGGCCGATAATGGTCATAGGCAGCAAGACCGCCATGGTTACATATGCAGGCCTTAAAGTAAAGAAATCGTAAATACCTCTGATGCGCCATCTCTTTAACTCTAAGACGGGAGCCTCGATACGGTTATATTCTTCGTCCATCTCTGCCCACCGGCTTGCAATGCTTTGCAGTAAATGTTGAGGTGTTTTGTAGTGCGGAGTCTTATCTTTTATTATTTTCTTTAGAGCTTGCTCAAATTCAAACTTCTCGCAACATTTATGGCACATATCAATATGCTGCTTGATTTTTGAATAGTTTCCCGCATCGAGTTCGTTATCTAAAAATTCGTGGAGATGTTCAATTGCTTCTTTACAAATCATCATTTTATTGTGTTTTCCCCTCTACTTTTCTTTTAAATAACCTCTTTCATTTGCGTAGTTCCATAGTGATTTCTGTAATAATCTTCTCGCTCTGAACAGTCTTGATTTTACAGTTCCTATCGGACATCCGATAATCTCTGATATTTCTTCATAGCTGAGTTCTTCAATATCCGAATACAAGACGACTTCCTTGAAAGCAAGCGGTAATTTATTGATAGCATTCGTTACTTCGTCTTCAAAAAACTCATAAACGTTGGTAATACCGCCGCTTAAATGGTCGTCACTTTCTTTAGCAGTTTTTATTTTGTTAAATAAATAAAGGTCTTCAGCATCGTTATAATGAATTTCTTTCGGTTCTCGTATTTTTTTTCTAAACGTATTAATGAAGGTATTCCGCAATATCTTGAATAACCACGCCTTCAAGTTAGAGCCTTCTTTGAAAGTGTGTGAAAACCTGTGTACCTTTAGATATGTCTCCTGTACGAGGTCTTCAGCCGCTTCTCTGTTTCCTGTCATCCTCATACCAACGTTAAAGAGCGAGTCGATGTGTTCCAGAGCGGCTGATTCAAATTCCCTGGTTTTGTCTTCTTTTCCGGCAGACTCTCCCACTCATCACCTCATATAACAATTTCTGGAATAAAAAGGTTCCGACTTTAGTATTTAGAGTTAAAAATTCGTTTTCGCAAGCCGGACATTTAAAAAAGTACGTATAAAAGCATAATTCTCATTCATGTTATTAAAGATAGAAAAAAAGGCAAGAAAATTATTGTAGAAGAATGCGTGTGTGAGATTTGGTTAATACCCTTTCAGCGTACATCAAAATTTTGTTTACTTTCTTAGTAAATACATTATAGTAAAAAATCTCAGTAATATTTGAAATAAAATAGCAATCAACTTTCAAATTAAGTTAATTCAAGGAGAAACTTATGAGTCGTAAAACGGTAACAGTTGATGGTTGTACTGCATGCGCTCACGTGGTACACGCTACTAATGAAATTATCACAATCTATCCAATAACGCCTTCATCGCCTATTGCGGAGATCTGTGACGCAAAGTCCGCAAAAGGGCAGGCGAATATATGGGGATCAGTGCCAAAGGTCAGCCAGATGCAATCGGAGGCAGGTGTTGCCGGCGCAGTGCATGGCTCCCTCACCACTGGCGCCTTGGCTACTACTATCTCAGCATCTCAAGGCCTTCTATTAATAATTCCAAACATGTACAAAATCGCAGGCGAACTGACGCCAACCGTGTTTCACATAACGGCCCGTTCTCTTGCTTGCCAGGGATTGTCTATATTCGGAGACCATTCAGACGTAATGGCTGCGCGTTCTA
>ERZ1292633.1873-Hain-H41-02um-R1-1873-length-22157-cov-9_pt1 | contig 22157 bp, 19 predicted proteins | sample MGYA00564406_ERZ1292633 | MGnify/ENA primary metagenome ERZ1292633 (study PRJEB36523, sample SAMEA6512639) | groundwater metagenome | collected 2019-01-08 | study: AquaDiva: Metagenomics assemblies of 32 groundwater samples
TCTTTTCATTTGATATGAACCAGTCAGCTGTCATTCTAAGCCCCTGCTCCATTGTAAATGGCGGAGTCCAGCTTAACTCTCTGCGTATTTTAGTGCTGTCAATCTGCAAAGAGCCTGTTAATCGCTCCACCTCGGAGCTCTTGCCAGTGATCTTTCCAATCATTTCCAAAAGAGGCGCCGGACATGGAAATAATCTCGCTTTCTTACCCAGTGCTCCGGCTATCATTCTTATTAAATCAGGCGTAGAAACATCCTGCCCGTCACTCACTAAAAATGTCTTATTAACAGCATCAGGATGCTCAACACACTTTATTATTGCATCTACAAGATTGCCTATATAAATCATACTTCTCTTGTTATTTACCATAGACAGAGGTAAAGGAATATTTTTATTTACCATACCAAGCAAACGCAGAAAATTCGCTTTGACCCCCGGCCCATAAACAAGTGGCGAACGTAATATCACCACCTCTAATCCAGTAGCATCTGAAATATTGTGCAATACCTGCTCTGCCTCCCATTTAGAGACAGCATAATATCCTTCAGGACTTGGCGTATCCGTCTCAGAAAACGGCATCCCTTTAGTTATCTCTCCATTCACCTTTATAGTGCTTGCATAGACAATCCTGCTGACACCGGCTTTAACCGCCGAACGCGCCAATTGCTCTATGCCAGCCGTATTAACCCTGCGGTATTCGGTGAGGGGGTCTTGAGCACGCTCATTGTCGATCCGACTCGATTCCGATATCACATGCGCTCTTCCTGCTAAATGCACAACCGTATCAATCCCATCCAACGCTGCAGTCCAGTCAGTCTCATCTCCGATGTCGCTTACCCTAATGATATCAGCGATTTCTGTAGTTTTTTTATTCATAAGATTCTGGTTCCGAGATCTCACACCCCCCCTTACCCAGAAACCCTTTTCGGACAGCACAGAACACAGCGCCTGCCCTATGAAACCATTTGCCCCTGTAACCAGTATTCGCTTCATAATAAAAACTTAAAATTCCGAAGGTCGTAAAGATATTCTATGTCCTGAAGAATGATTATATGTCATTGCCTTGAGAAAAACTGTGGAGTCCGGGATAGAATTTTTCTTACAATGAAAAATAGGTTGACATTCAGACCATTTTTTTTGCAGGCACGGTAAGCCTCTATATTACCTTTAATGATATTAAGTATGCTCCTGTTAGTTGCCCCACCCATGCGCATCTTCACAAATATCTCGGGGATATAAACTGATTTTATCCTGTGGACATCCAGAAACCGCATCGTCAGATCAAAGTCTGACTGAAATTTAAAATCCAGATCAAATCCTCCATATTTATCATATACTGCTTTGCGCACAAAAAAAGTCGGATGCGCAGGCATCCAGCCTCTCCTAAAAAGACCTTCCTGATATCCCCCCGATTTCCAATAGCGAATAACTTTGTTTAAATTATCCTTGCTGACATAAACCAAATCAGCATAACATGCGTCTACAACCGAATCATCAAAAACCGATGCAACTTTTTGCAGTACCAGATTATCCGCATAAATGTCGTCAGCATTCAGAAATCCTATAACATCCCCTCCGGCAAGTCTGAGCCCTTTATTCATGGCATCATAGATTCCCTCGTCAGGTTCGGAGACAAACTTGCTGATCTTATCTTTATGGCGATTAATAATTTCCAGTGTTCCGTCTGTTGAGCTACCGTCAATTATAATATGTTCAACATCATGATAAGTCTGGGATGCAACAGACATAATGGCATCCTCAATAGTTGCAGCGCTGTTATACGAAACTGTAATAATAGATATTTTCATTGTTATATCACAGGCATTAACTACTGGTTCTTGTAATTATATAATTGCCCATAACCAGGACATCCATCTTCGTTCTGAGAAAACACTCCAAAGCCTCCTCAGGGCGGCATACAACAGGTTCATTCTCATTAAATGATGTATTAAGCACAATAGGAATGCCTGTTTCAGTTTCAAATGCTTTAATAAGCCTGTAGTACCTCGGGTTTGTATCCTGATGAACAGTCTGCAGCCGTCCCGAACCGTCAACATGAGTTACAGCAGGTATGAGAGAACGCTTTTCCTCACGGATCTGGAATACCTTCATCATAAAGGGCACGTCATCATCAGTCTCAAACCATTCACAGACTGCCTCGCGGAGGATAGACGGCGCAAACGGACGGAAAGATTCACGCCTCTTGATTTTCTGATTGAGAATATCCTTCATGTCAGCACGTCTGGGGTCGCATAGGATAGAGCGGTTTCCCAGAGCCCTTGGACCCCATTCCATCCTGCCCTGAAACCATCCAACAACATTACCCTGAGCAATATATCGTGCAGTGCGTTGACATAATTCATCTTTATCGGATATATCTTCCACTGCACACCCTGAATTTTTTAAATCCTCATATTTTCCGCTTAATAATGCGCCTATTTCATCGTGAGAAAATTCCGGACCATAATAAGCATGGTTCATTATAAATGAACGCGAATATCCGGATTTCTGGTTCCACACAGTAAACGCAGCGCCAATGGCGCCCCCGGCATCTCCTGCAGCAGACTGAATATAAACGCCTTTAAACGGTGTGTTTTTATATATCTTGCCATTTGCCACGGAGTTCATAGCGCAGCCTCCTGCAAGCGCCAGCGTTTCTATCCTGTATCTCTCATACAGCGCATTTAGAAGGTAAAAAAACGCCTCTTCATACATTGCCTGCACAGAGCGTGCAATATCTTTATGTCTCTGAGAGAGTGGCTCTTCTTTCCTGCGCGCAGAACCTAATAATTTCTCGAGCGCATGGGTATACAGACATCCAACCACCGGCGCGCCTCCTTCCCATTTGTATTCTACATTTTCAGTATGATGTCTAAAGTATCTAAGATCGAGGCTATACGTTCCGTCTCTCTGCAAAATTACAATCTTTCGCATATCGTTAAGGAATCCCGGCTCTCCATACGGTGCAAGTCCCATCACCTTATACTCATCGCCATAGTGAGGAAAACCGAGATACTGGGTCATAGCCTGATAAAATATTCCGAGGGAGTGAGGAAAATATATCTTTCCTGCAATATCAATTCGTGTTACGTTTCCAACACCCCATGCAGCGCTTGCAAAATCGCCGAATCCATCAATGGAAACAGCAATAGCCTCTTCAAAAGGAGAAACAATGAATGCAGAGGAAAGATGAGCCAAGTGATGTTCTACATGATGTATATTGCCTCTAAACCGATTATCCGGAAAAATTTTAAGCAGTGTTTCCTCAATAGTCAACTTGCGTTTCCTATTAATAAAACGGTTTATCACCAATCGTATGTCGGGCCTTTGAGTCACTACAAACTGAACCTTTTTCCAGATATTTGCATACGGATCGCTGTTAACGGCAATATTATCTACGGATTCCAAGGTTATCCCCGCCTCTCTCAGACAATAATTAATGGATTCCGAAGGAAAGCCAGCCCAGTGCTTGATTCTCCTAAAACGCTCTTCTTCTGCAGCAGCTATTAACTTGCCGTCTTTTACAAGGCATGCAGATGAGTCGCCATGATACGCATTTATCCCCAAAATAAACACCTGTCCTCCTGTATCATCTTCCCATATCAACTTTAGAAGCGATTTCCGCAAGTTTATTTCGCACAAGCGAAACCATTCTCGGCTCTTCACCCGACAATTTGATAAGCCCCTTTAGTAACAAGGCTTTTTTAACTGCATCCTCTAATTCTTCCAAATTTTCAATCATAACCACTTTACCCGCTTTTGACAATGCTTCTGCAAACTGAACCTGATGGTCATTTATATGCTCTCCAAAAGAAACACGTCTGGGCATTACAACAGGCACTTTCCCTGCTTCAATAGCATGGATTATTGAGCCTGCCCCGGCATGCATAATAAGGAGTTCTGCATCCCTGATATTGCTGCTAAATTCCTCCATGCCCATAAAAGCCTTTGCCTTGCATACGGGGCATTCAAAGGGCGTGTGGCCATGCTGGACAATAACAGGCTGCGGAAGTTTTAAGGCTATTGCAGCAACGTTTTTTAAAAAACGGTTAAACGGCTGTTGGGCATTTCCCACTGATACAAAAGTCATAACAACAAGCCTCCATGTTCTCCTTTTGGGAAAAAACTGTGAAGCGTTTCCCACTGATAAAAACAACTATGCGCCAGCCGTCTCATTATCTTTCCAGTAAGTGATGGGGAATTGACGCTTGTGATTGTTTCAATATAAATTACATAAGTATTAAAAAATAGCCTTCCGATTATCACAAAGGGCACAACAGGACCAGCCCCCGCACTTAGAATTACATAGGGACGCTCTTTCCTTAAAACTACAAATGCCTCCCATAAATTCAAAAAAAATCTCCAATCCCGCTCTGAATGGGCGATAAAATATGTCTTATCTTTCATATCATCCGGCAGAAGCGCCTTGTCATTCAAGACATAAAAATGCTCATACCTTTCGTATGCCGGTTTTAAGCAGCGGACCTCTGTCAGGTGTCCGCCGCATGATGAGACAATGCAGACTCTCATACGAAAATACCTTTCTTTGTCATTGTCCTCCTCCGGCTTGACCGGGGGATTGACCGGACAATCCAGAACATGAAGGAACTGGATTCCCCGATTGAATCGGGGAATGACAGTTTATATTTTTATTGCCCTTTGTGTCTCTTTGCAGCATATATACCTCATAAATCAATCACAGGGGGCACCGACAAGTCGTTTATAAACATCCACCATTTCTCCAGCGACAACCGCCCATGAAAACTCTTCTTCCATCCACTTTCTTCCATTGAGTCCCATCCGATGCAAATCCTTATTGCGAATCTCACTAATTGCTTTAACCAATGATACAGTATCATTTTCAACCCATAGACCGCATTGGCGCCCTGCAATCTCAGCCCACGGCGTTCCCTTACTGGCGATAACAGGCACACCATGTGCAAGAGTCTCTGCAACTACCATAGCAAAATTCTCAGTATAAGACGGCACAATACAGACGTCAGAATCCCAGAATATTTTTGATTTTGCATTACCTTCTACATGCCCTGCAAAATGTATATGCTCAGCTATACCGAGTTCATCTGCCATGTTTTTTAGAGACAATGCATAATCATCATCTCCTGTACCGCATATCGTCAATATGACATTCCAATTCAATATCTTTACTGCCTGTAAAAGATTTTCAATCCCTTTCTTCGGATGAATACGTCCTATAAATAACAATCGCAATTTCCCATTTGGCATCCATGCCCTCGCCGGATTTTCTCTGGGGATGTTAATCCCGTTCTTTATTATCTCAATACATGCCTTTGCAATTTTCTGTCCGCTCTCTTCAGCCTCTTTCTCGCTCGTTACATGCAGAACACAACGATTCTTGTCTAACAGTGCATTGCATATAGACTCCCATGCCTTTTTAAGTAGAGGTTTCGTTGAACCTTTCCACTGCTGCAATGCCCCGCGCGGAGACCAGACAACAGGCTTCCGCAGCAATCTGCACAGGAAAAGCGCCGGGATAGTGGGAAATGAATAAACGCTTGTTATATGCACAATATCAGCCCATCGAATCATTGAGGGCATCCTGAGAAGCATAGAAGCAGAAACACTCACACCGGACAGATATTTAAAATAGTAAACACTGTATCCGCCCGGAAAACGAACAGGGAATGATTCAGCCTTAATACGTTTTGATTTAGGGCCTGCATTATCAGTAGTCAGCACTCTAAGTTCAATATCAGGCATCCGAGACAGAGCGTTGCATAATTCATGCAGAGAAAAAATAGGACCTCCGAAATAGGTTGCAGGATAGAACGTAGGAACTATATGCAGGACTTTCATTAGATATCGATCTATGAAACTATCTTAGCTGAGACAATGCCGTTCACCCGCGCAAAGCACTCTGATAATTCCTGCATTGTTGAATTTCTTGACTCTATCGTAATATTGATTCTATTTCTGCCAATCATGTCTGCATACTTATTTATTATCTCATACTGGACGCTGGCAGGATAAAGTATAAAATGGTCATCGCTGCGAGCACTATTCTCAGAGAGATGAATCTCCAGAATTCTATTGCCATATTTTTCAAACAAAACTTCTACCGCACTAACGTAGTCAAACCCGAGGAATTTGGATGAAACCTTCAGATGCCCGAGGTCAAGAAGGAAATATGCATCATGGGACATATCCAGCAGAGAGATAATCTCATCTATGTGAATCATAAAACAGCATTCGCTGTTATTGTTATTAGGGTATAGATTTTCAAGCGCTACCTTCTTATCGGGAAATTCATTTTTAAACCATTCTATATTATTTGTTATGCCCTCTAAGTTGAAAATCCTCTTATCCCCCGATTCAAACAGCAGTTCATCTTTAACAGCAAAGCTTTTCTTAAATCCAGCATGAATAGAATAATAGTCAATATCCAGCGCATTAACAAATCTCATTGTTTCTCTTATAAATACTCTTGTCTTTTCAGAACTATCAGCAAAATTTAAGACAAAATGCTCCTTCGGCGGGGGGAAGTAACCGTGGACCAGAAAATTTATCCCCCTTTCTCGCTTTAATGAGAGGATTCCTTCAAGCAGATTTTCGCTAAAAAGAGAGCCTCCAGTTAGTTCAATATTAGTAGTAATAGCTGATAGTTTCTGTATTGCTTCAATGCTGTCTTTTGTGTTGACCGATGATGTAGAAATATAAAGCAAATTATAATCAGTTCTCAAGAAGTCTTCTTTTTAATCTAGTTTTAGTCATTGCCTGGATATGATTTTTAACTTTTTTATCAAATCTCTTGTCAATCATAGCCAGATAATTTGGGTCTTCAAAATACTTATGAAAAGCGTCATCCCTGAATTTCAGGACCTCTTTAGCTGTGAGATATTTTGTCGGCAGGGGGAGCATTTCGTAAGAGTGCTGAGAAAAACCATGCCACTCTCTTGGAAGTTCCCAGCCTTCCTTAATAGCAATTTCATAGAGTTTTGAGCCCGGATATGCCATAGCGCAATAGAAGTTTGCAAATTCACAATTTAAGTCCATAGCCATATCAAGGGTTTCCTGCATTGTCTCTAAATTATCATCCGGTAGACCAAAGATATAATTACCTATCACCCTTATCCCGGCATCCTGAATAGTTTGCACAACATGCTTTATATCTTTAACCCTCATCCTCTTTGAGGCCCCATCCCTTACATCCGGGTTCCCGGACTCTATCCCCAATGCAAGCCAGTTTATGCCGGCTTTTTTCATTTTATGCAGATTCTCGGGCTTTACGGTATCTATTCTCGCATATGCCCAAATGTTTAAATCATATCCTTTTTCAAGAAGCAGATTCACAATTTTCATATAATGCTTTTCATTAAGAACAAACAGTTCATCCACGATTTTAATATTTTTTATTCCATAATCGTTCACCAATACTCCTATCTCTTTAACAACCAATTCAGGGCTGCGGTAACGGATGCCCGGTTTCCCAAAAAGAGCATTGATACAGCAGAAAACACATGAATATGGACATCCGAGGCTTGTATAAACAGCCCCGTAAGGCATCCTATTATCAATGCCATCAAAGCAGTGCCAATTATGCGCACGGTATTTCTGCATTGGCAGTAAATCCCATGCGGCAACAGGCAATACTTCATCCAAATTATTTATAAGTGGAGAGCCGGGATTATTTTTAATAACACTGTTCTCAAAATACCATAGACCCGGGATATTAGAATAATCCTCTGCCTTTTCTTTTAATACCTCTATCAAAGCCTTTAAAGTATAAGGACCTTCTCCTTCTATAACAAAATCAACAGCTTCTTCTTCCAGCGTCCTTTGAGGAAGCGCCGACGGGTGTAAACCGCCTATTGCAACTTTTGAAGAGGTATGATACTTCAATGCTTTACAGATCTTTCCGGCAATTGTCATGTTTTGAGTAGATGCTGAGGGCTGGGAGCCATATACTATTACCGCAGACAAGCAAGGATTAATATCTCCCACCCTGTCTGCTACTTCTTCCGCAGAGATATTTTCTGCATTAGCATCTATTATTTCTGCATGAAAACCATTATTTTTGAGAAAGGCAGCAAGAACAGCTACCCAAAAAGGCGGCTCAATAGCAGAGAACTCCGACGCCAAATCTTGATATACTTGCCTTCTATCACCTGGGTTGATTAAAACAATATCAACCTTGTGTTTCTTCATCCTATGATAAACATCCCCTAATTGTTCTATTAATACTCTCTTCATCCAAATTATTTATTTTATGCAGATGATCCCTGTCCCCCAAATCAAAAACATACTTGTCATTAAACCCTAAGCTTGTTAATTTTATATCTGACTGGTTGTCATGAAGTAATTTTGATATAAGACTATCCAAGCCGCCGCCATTTATGAGAGCTTCTTCAAGTGTGATTATAACTTCATATTTTTTTAGTGCATTATACAGCAGCTCATTGTCTATAGGTTTTAGCATGAAAACATCTACTACCCCTATATCCTTCAGTTCATTCGCTACATTTATGGCTCTATGTGTCATATATCCGGTAGATACCAAGCATATCTTTTTGCCTCTTGCTATTTCGTAAAATCCCTTTTCTATTTCTAAGTCTTCCACGCCCTCATAAATTGAAGGCAGCAGGCTGCCGTCAAACCGCAAATATTTAGGCATTTTTTTATTAATAGAATAGTCAGCAAAAAGCTCTGCCAATTTCCAGTCGCTGGGAGAAAACACAACAAAATTCGGTAACAGTTTCATAATGCTTATATCCTCCAGGCAATGATGTGTCGGGCCGGATACAACATAACTTACTCCAGCCCCTACTCCTATGAGATTCACGTTTACCGGCTTTATCTGGGATGAGATTGACAGATTTGACCTTATCTGTTCATATGCCCTCATCGTAATAAAAGGCGCAATAGCATAGGCATAAACTTTATAGCCCTCTAAAGCGAGACCTGTTGCCACATTTATCAGGTTCTGTTCAGCAATGCCCACATTGATAAATCTGTCCTTGAACTCACATCTTATCTTATCGAGAGAAGGAGCACCGAAATCAGCGGTCAGAAAAAAAATATCATCCATATAGCGCATTTTATTGTAAATTTGCTCTATAAAGGCATCTCTCATTGTTCTTAATTCGCCATTCATTTCTATCCCTCTAACAAATCATTGATTTCATCTTCCTTCAATGATTTTATATGACATAAGGAATCATTTTCTAACTGCGGGACGCCTCTGCCTTTTACTGTATCGGCAATTACCACTTTAGGGCGGCTGCTCCTATCTCCCTTTAAGGCATGCAAAGTATTATAGACTGCTTCTATATTGTGACCATCAATAGTTTTAACTTCCCAGTTAAATGCCCTGAATTTCTTCTCCAACGGAGTCAAATCTATAATATTTTTGCAATAATCAAGCATGCAAATCTTATTATTATCAATAACTACTATTAAGTTATCCAATTGATGTTCAGAGGCAAACATTATAGCCTCCCAGACAGAGCCTTCATACAATTCCCCGTCGCCTAACAGGACAAAAACCTCAGAGTCAGATTTTTTTCTTTTTAGAGCCACTGCCGTGCCGCAGGCAACTCCGAGTCCCTGCCCTAACGATCCGTTAGTTGTTTCAAAACCGGGGATTATAATATCCGGAATACCGCCTAAAAAAGAGCCTTTCTGACAGACTTTATTTAATTCTTCTGCCGGGAAATATCCCAGATCCGCAAGGATTGGATACAATGAAATCGCCCCGTGCCCTTTACTGATAATAAACCTGTCCCTTCCCTCCCAAGCAATATTTCGAGGGTCAAATTTTAAAATGTTTCCATAATATAGCGCGACGAATATTTCCACATCGGATAAAGAAGACGCCAGCCTTGTCTCCGGAGCTATTTTATGTATATTCAGGGTTTTCTTTCGCACCCACGCTGCTTTTTCTTTCATGAACTTTATCTTAGGAGCAATTTTTCGCATAAATAACTTTCTCGGTTGCGAGTCGCAACGACTTTTTTTCTGCCCAGGTTCTTTAAGACTTTAGTTAAAATTTTCCGGCACAATCAAACATTGCTGTATTTGCTGTTTGTAATTATCCTGTAACCCTTGATAAGTTCTTTTATTCCCATTTCAAGTGAATACGCCGGCTTGAATCCTGTCCCTTCTATTTTTTCGTTAGAGACAATGTAGTCTCTCTTATCGGGATCTTCGCCGATGGGAGCCTCAAGAAAAACAAAATCAGGCACCTGTTCTTTTATTTTTGCGCAAAGTTCAAGTTTTGACAGGTTAGCATCTGAAAGCCCTACATTGTAAGGTTCATTCTTCATTACATCAAAGTTGTCCATGCCGTGGATAAATGCCCTTGCCACATCACGAATATGTATATAGTTTCTCTTGAAATGTCCTTCAAAGACCACCACAAATCTATCCTTCACTGCCCTATAAGTAAAGTCGTTTACAAGAAGATCTATCCTCATTCTTGGCGACATCCCAAAAACAGTTGCCAGTCTCAGGCTTATGGAATTGCCCCGATTAAGCAAAGCCTGTTCTGCCTCTACCTTTGCCTTTCCATAGAGTGAGATCGGTTTTAAAGGTGTTTCTTCGCTGCAGTATATGCCTTTCTGCCCAACGCCGTAGCCACTGTTCGTGCATGGATAAATAATCCTCTGCTCTTTTGACGCAAGTTTCGTAAGAGAAATTATTGCATCCCTATTGGTCGTTAAAGTCCCAATTTTATCCCTACTGCATAAGGGAGCGCCGACCAGAGCAGCAAGCGGGATAATATAATCGACATTTTTTAATCTGCCCTTTAAAGTATCCTCGTCTCTGGCATCCCCTCTAACAACATCAAAATTATTATTAGCACAGCATTCCAATAAAGAATTCTGTCCAAACATAAAAGTGTCCAATACGGTAACTTTATGTCCTAATTTCAGCAATTCAGGAACAAGCGCCGAACCAAGATAGCCTGCTCCTCCGGTAACCAGGATGTTGTATGCCACTATTCAGTCCTCCCTTATATATTTTTCAGCGTTTGGTGAAGATGTTCTATTTTATCCCTTATATCATAAGGATGATTCCCTACAAAAAATCCGTTATAGTGGGCAATATCGGCATTCACAGATTTTGTGACAACATAATCATAATATTTTATGACGTCATGCCTTAAAATATTTCCTCCTGTTATTATCCTGTGCTCTATATTTGCGTCTTTTAATTTTTGCAGGACTTTTTCGCGGTCAATATTCAGTTTTGGGTTTATAATCATCGTAAAGCTGAACCATGAGGACTCTCCAATCTCTCTCTGGATTATAAACCTTTCATCATCTTTAAACAGAGCCACAAAATGTTCTGCATTTTTTCTTCTAATACTGATGAATTTCTCCAGCTTATTTAACTGCGCCTTGCCGATAGCTCCCTGAATTTCGGTGGGCCTTACATTATATCCAGGCAGGATAAAACGATACGCCTCAAAGAAATCATCATCCCTTTTTTCAAAGATTGGACTATCTTCATCCTGATCCCTTGTCCAGCCGTGATTCCTGAGAGATTTCAGAAGATTATAAATTTCCTTGTCATCCGTTAAAACAAATCCGCCCTCCATTGTCGAAATATGATGTGAAAAAAATGTGCTGAATGTATTTACCAATCCGAATGTTCCTGTATATCTACCATTGAATTTTGCGCCCATTGATTCACAGTTATCTTCAAAAAGGATGATGTTATTTTTTTCGCATAGCTTTGTTATTTCATCGAATTGGCATGGATTCCCCAAAATACTGACTGCGACTATCATTTTTGTATTTTGGGTTACAGCCTTTTTTAATTCTTCAACATCATAGTTTAAGGTGTGCAAGTCAATATCTACAAACTTAAGTTTTAGGCCATACTGCTGAAGAGGGTGAAATGTCGTTGCCCATGAAATGCACGGCACAATCACCTCATCTCCTCTTCTGAGTGGATTTTCTTTTTTATAAAAAAGCGCAGCCAGTGCAATAAGATTGGCAGATGAGCCTGAATTTGCCATAACTGCGTATTTCATCCCAAAATGCCGGGCAAATCTCTCCTCAAATTCTCTTACATTCTTCCCCATGGTATAAAGATTGCTGTCTATCACATCAAAAATTGCTTGTTTTTCCTCTTCGCTCCATGTTGAACTTGCAAGTTCAAACCTCATTTTTTCTCCTTATTATCTTCTGTGATAGTCCGGCTTATACACCATAATCTCGGATCCGCTGAAATCAAACCTGAACGGCACATATAAAAAATTACTCAGTGCTTTTTTCACTCTTTCCTGATTTTCATCTTCAACGTAAAAGACAACAAAGCCTCCGCCGCCGGCGCCGCACAGCTTGCCTCCAACCGCGCCATTCTTAATAGCAGTCTCATATATGCTGTCAATATCCATATTAGTAATCTTCGTGGACAGTTTTTTCTTCAACTGCCATGTCTCATTCAAAAGCCTTCCGAATTCAATAGAATTATCTCTACACGAAGTCAGTATTTTATAACCCTCATCAACCATCTCACGCATTTTAGACAATTCATTTTTATTTTTATGCGTATTCTGTATTTGTTCCTGCGCTATTACTGAGGCGTGCCTTGACAGCCCCGTGAAAAAAAGCATGAACTTGTTCTCGAAGCTTCTCAGATGATCTTCTTTCATTACAATCGGCTCGACAATAATCTCTCCATTCTGCAAGAACTCAATGGTATTCAATCCGCCGCATGCAGCCCATACCTGATCCTGAGAACCAACATTCTCCCCTATTAAATTCTGCTCTATATGTATAGCCTCTTTATAAACTTCTTCCTTTGAAATTACCCTACCGTTAAGTGCATACAGCGTCTTTAATAGCCCTACTGTAAATGCCGAGCTTGACCCCATGCCGGAACGGGCAGGGATATCTCCGTCATGGTGGATTTCCAGTCCGCGTTCAATCTTTAGATATCGTAATGTCTCCCTTGCAGAGGGATGCTGAATTTCGTCAGCAGTGATTACAGTCTCTATCTTTGAATATGCAAGCCTGTATTTATGCTTGAAAAAGGGAGGAAGCTCTCTGCATGTTATATAGCAATATTTATCAATCGCTGCACCAAGAACCTTACCGCCGTGTTCCAGATACCAGGATGGATAATCTGTTCCTCCCCCGAAAAATGAGATTCGATGCGGCGTACGCGAAATAATCATTTCTATGCTCCTTTTAAAATATGGTCTAATTCCCTCTGTGCCTTCTTATAATCATCGGGGATTCCGATATCAATAAAATAATCATCGCTGATGAAGGCGCAGGGATTTATATCCTTTATTTTTTTATACAAAAGGTCAATCTCAAATGAGAAAACATCTTTATCATGGTCAAAAAATTTTGATAGTGCCTTATTCACAATATAAATTCCGCCATTTATATAACCGAAATGTTTAAATGATTTTTCCTCAAAACCAATTGCCCTCTTATCTTTTATGACCACACTCCCGTATCTCTCAAAATTATACATCGGCTTTACAGCTATAGTTAATATAGAATTTTCTGCGCGATGAAACCCGAGCATCTTTCCCAAATCAAGATTAAAAAATGTATCTCCATTTAATATTACAGCCTCATCTCCACTTGTAAGTCCCAGCGCTTTCTTAATAGCGCCTCCTGTCCCAAGAGGCTTATCATCTATAACGTATTCAATGTCCATATCTTTATACCGTATGCCGAAATAATCCGTGATGACTTCATGTTTATATCTCACTGAAAGCAAAATCTTATTAATATTCTGAACAGATAAATAATCCAGCAGATAGCATAGAAACGGCCTGCCACTTATATCTGCCATAGGCTTGGGAACATCTTTTATAAGACTTTTAAGTCTTGTGCCTGCACCGCCAGCTAAGATTATTGCTTGCATGAGAAAACTTTTCCTCTAACTTAAATTGAGCGATTCTTTTTTTGTCATTCCCCGACTTGTTCGGGGAATCCAGTCTTTTATCTGTCTCTGGATTGTCCGGTCAAGCCGGACAATGACACTTATTGGGTGATCAAGTTTTGTCACGACGCCTTGTCTAATAAGGCATTCTTTAAAAAATCGCTCAAACTACCTCATATTATATTGGAAACCATATCTGCAACCACCTTTGCAATTGCAGGGGATGCTGTCAGTCCGGGAGATTCAATCCCGATTAAATTTATCAGTCCCTCCAACCTTCTCTCTGTTTCGTCTTTTATAACAAAATCCCTTGCTTTCTCATTCTTTCCTGATAGTTTTGGACGAATGCCTGCCATGTCAGGAATAAATGCATCTTTTTCAAGACTGGGGATAATTTTTAGAGCTGCCTCGTAAAATTCCTCTCTCTTATTTATATCAACCCTGTAATCAATGGCCTCTATATACTCTGCATCAGGCCCGAAACGCAGCCGTCCTCCTAAATCCAGCGTTGCATGAACTCCCAATCCTGCAAGCTCATCATGCGGGACAGGATAGATTAGCATTTTAACAGGAGAAGGTTTTGCATAAGAGAAATATGAGCCCTTACAATATTTGAGTTCATAACCGTTTTTTTGAATATCAATGCCGGCAAGTCCAGCAATATAATCCGATGAAAGACCCGCGCTGTTAATCACCACTTTAGACCTGAACTGATAAGCATCCCGCTGAATGCCGACAAGAAATCCATTATTTGCTTTGTCCAGTCTGTTGACTTCACTATTAAAAGCAAATATAACTCCATTATCTTCTGCCCTATTATAGAAATACTTCATCAGCGAATGTGAGTCCACTATCCCTGTATCAGGAGAATAAAGAGCTGCTACTGCTGTGGCATTCGGTTCCATTCTATTGACATCGTCCTTATTTAGAATCACTAATCCCTTTACATTATTCCTCTGCCCTTTCTTATGCAGTTCTTCAAGGGTTTTGAGTTCTAATTCTTCTGTAGCTACAATCAGCTTGCCTAACTTTTTATAAGGAATAGAATATCTTCTACACATCTCATATAACTGTTCTGCGCCATCTATACATAATCGTGCCTTTAAAGAGCCTTCGGGATAATATATTCCTGAATGGATTACTTCACTATTGCGGCTGCTTGTTTCCTGTCCAAACGTCCCATGCCTTTCAAGCACAACAATATTGTCGTATCTCTCTGAAAGCTCTGTTGCAACTGCCAGTCCGACAACGCCAGCGCCAATGACTGTGATTTTGACCTCTTCCATCGTCAATTTATATTGCTTTGATACAAGCCGAAGATGAATGCATCTGCAATTAAACAGAGCCTAACCTGGCAAATAATCTGCGCACCTCTTCTTGATATAGTCGTAAGAATCCGGTACCGATAAAAATATTATTGAAACCATTAAGGTTAACGAACTTATGATGCCAACCACAAAAAATATCACTATATAGATTTTGTTCCTGAAATTTTCAAAGACGAATCTTACGACATTGTATCCTTTATCCAACTTTACAGCCTTAAAAGCAATATTCGCCCGGGCAATAGAAGCAGGTTTATTATTAACGGTTGCTTTCCAGTTAGGATGATAATTATCAAGATATATCAACCAGACATCATCAAAAGAACCTGTATCTGCTGCTATCTCTATCGTATCAGCCGTAAACTTCGTTACATCGAATTTAATATCCAGAGACTTGGTAACTTCATTTGATTTAAATAAATCTTTAATTCCCTCTTCACGATCTTCATTAAGAAGTTTATTATGTCCTGCCTCAGAAGATTCAAGTAAAATCGGTTTCTCATTTAAATTAGGCAATTCTTTTACCATTCTGGCTGCTACATCCAAACTTTGAACAACAACAGGATTTGATACAAACCGAATCTTAGAAGTATTGCAACCAATTGCTTTCATGAAATCTTCGTCTCCCTCAACATCTCTAAGTAAATCATTGCCTCTTGAATGCATATTAGACATTGTTTTATTAGTTACTGTATTATCTAACCTTGCATAAATGAGACAAATAAGGCTTGAAGACATATAAATTATGTTACTCTTTTGGTATTCTTGTAAGCATAAATCAACATAAAATGCACTGTAACTATCAAAATAAGGTGGCAGAAACGATTGCATAATCGGCATTTCATGCCTCATCGCATACATCTCATCCATGTTCACTCTTTTAGCCTCGAATGGATATTTGCGAACATCAAATGCAGTCTTCAAAAAATTAATGTTTTCTGAATATTTATTGACCATTTTAACTGAATAGACTGCTTGAAATTTAGAAATATTGGTGGGAAGATAATAAAATGATATAAAACAATAAGAAGCAATCTCAATAAAATATAAGGATACTATTATACGAGAAAGTTTTTCATTATAGCGCAACTTTATTACACAATAGATAAAAAAAATCAAAATAAGAATTGCAAAAAGATGAAATTGATAAGGAAGATAATTATTTATTGGATAAACTGTTTTTTTAGATATAAATCTCAATACAAATACCAACAGGTTAATACCTACAATTATGCCAAACAAAGCAATACCAATATTAGCCAGAGATAACTTTTTAGATTTACTATTTTTGTTATTTACAATGTTATGTTGACACGATAGGTAATGATCAATACCAAATCCAGATGCAATTAAAATTAATATTTTTGATACTACTTTCACATAACCAATATGCCTGAAATAATTCATTCCAGGAAATGTATAATAAACAATATAAGCTATACCTCCTATTGACCCAAGGCTGAATATAATAAGTATAATTGAAGTTGTAGTCAGTGTTATAAAAAAAGGATCATCTCTTTTGTAAATAAGTGCATATATAAAAAAAACAAGAGGAATTAAACCGATATAAAGAAAATAGTCTGTAGTAAAAGGTATTGAGTAGATAAATTCTAAAATTGCTCTTTCATGGTTAATACTACTATAAGTTAAAAAAGTTTTAAGTGTTACTTTATTATCAAAGTCTCGCCCCTTAACTATAGGTTGAATGTGGTCAAAAATATGTCCCACATAATCTATATAGACAAAAAATAATAAAAGAAATAATATAAGCCAACTCAGCGATGATAGTATAGATATATTTTTTATTCTGAAGGCTCTGTGATCATCTTTTGTTATGAATAGTGCAAACATAAATATTACAGTTATAAAATGAAATAAAGGAAGGAAATAGATGACGTTTCCAATCAATGAAATAATTACAATAATCCCAGTAATCCACAGGTGTTTAAAATCATACGAATCAAAAAATTTAATTAAAAAATATAACCATAAAGGTATTAGATAATAAACTCTGAAATTCCAGTGTATCTGTATTCCCCACGATGTTGTAGCCATTGCTCCAATGCAAATAAATATGATTGTTGCTCTATGTTGGAAAAGCCGTTTTGCCAATAAATAAACACCAATAAACAAAGCTAATTCTTCTATAACCATAGATAGCTTGAAGAGTATTAAAGTATTTTCAACATGTAGCAGCTTTCCAATTAATGCAATAAAAAATTGTGCGCCAGATATCGACATATAAAATAGATCAATAGTTGTCCCATATAAAATATAGGGCGACCACAATGGTACAATATTATTTAAATAAAATTCGTTATAAAGAAAATAAAAATGATATATACTTTGTACAGTATCATGAATAGGATTAAAATTAAAAAATCCCAGGAAGTATCGCGAATTAAAGAGGGAAAAAATGGACAACAAAACAATAAAATCAGGAGCAATAAAAGATTTAGTATTTTTTTTCAACATTTCAAAAGTCGCCTATTTGTGTATCTGTATAAAGTTCTACCATAGGATATGAAAGTGGCTATTTAGATAAAGTTTATGTGCATTGGAGAATCGTCATCCGGCTTTTCAAGTTTTGCATTTTCGTGCTTTATGCTCCACAGGCATTCATTGACCTTATGCTGAAGGCATAAAGAACCGCACATTGTCTTTGCATCAAACTTCTCTGAACCTATCAGTTTTATAACATCCCAATAGCGCTCACTCTGCCAGATTTCCTTAAATGATTTATCTGCAATATTGCCTATATGGTATTTTTTATATTTACTATTAAACAGCATTCCGCAGGGAGCTACAAGGCCAGAACCCGAAAACTGCATGATAAAGGCTGGTCCATAGCACTTAGAATAATTGCGCTTTCCTCCGCTCAGTATCTTTGACCACTTCGCCTTTACAAGATATTTTCCATCTGAATGAGTTTCGGCTTCCTTTAGCAAGCTAATCAGTTCGTGGTATTTTTCATAATCTACTCCTAAACTCCCTTTTTCATCATCGCTGCAATGCTTTATGACAAGGTAGTCTACGCCAAGTTCTTTTCCAAGTTTTGTCAGCGGGATAATCTGGTCCGCAAATTCTGGCAAAAGTACCATCTGAAGGCCGAGGGTTACATCGAGGCTGTTTTCCTTTTTTATCCTTACTGCTTCCTTAATTGTATTTATAACCTTGAGAAAATGTTCCTGCTTACATCCGTGTATCGAGACATACCTGTCAGCTTCCCCTGCAGATATATTAAACCTTAAATATGTAAGAGCAGGCAATATTTCCTCCAGCCTGTCGTCCTTCAGCAAATAACCGTTCGTGCCCAATGCCATATCCAGTCCGTTTTGCCTGCCTCTCAATATGGCGTCATAAATATGGGGAGAGCACGTGCTTTCCCCATCGCTTACAAAGCTTATAGCCTTTACACCTATTTCTGCTGCACCATCAAGAAATCTAAAAATAACATCCTTTGTCATTTTCTTTTCGTCGTTTGACTGGAGCATGCCGTAACAGTAAGTGCACCTGTATGTGCAGCGTCTCGTTAATGCACAATCTATCGTTATAGGGGCTATCCGTTCGCCTCTAAGCCATGCATTTACCCTGTCTTTATGCCACGCTAATTTGTGCCCGTCAAGAATTATTTTTTCCATAACCGAATATTCATGCCTCCTGATATAAAAACTACTTAATATCGTTGTGTCTTTTTGCCGTCAGGGAATCTTCTGCAAAATTCTTTTTGATATTACCTTCTTTGCTGAAATAAATGTCATTTACCAACCTTAGATAGCTCTTAATAACCATTATGAATGAGGGAAAGGAGACAGCCATGGATGCACCTGAATTTCTTGCTGAGAGTCTATACGGAACTTCTGCAAAAAGATACCCCCTCTTTGCGGTTCTTATCAAAATATCGGCTTGAAAGAAAAATCCGGTGCTTCTGTAATAAAGCTCCTTTAAAATCGATTTCCGGTAAAGAACAGTGCCGTTTGTATAATTGAAATTTACAAGAAATGTCGTATTAATTATGAACCGGTATATGAAGGATAAGGCATTTCTGAACACTGAACGGACTTCCTTGTTAAATACAAAGGGTATAACTATATCCACATGTTCAAGCAGCCTTCTGTATCTCAATATTTCCCATGGGTCGTTTTCATTATCTCCGGGCAGCATGGTCACCATATCGCCATTGGAGTTATCTACCCCGTCCCAGAACGACGCGCCTATTCCTTGCGGCCTGTCGTGATTTATTAATCTGATGCGGCTGTCCTTTTTTATCAAATCTTCTACAAGATATCTCGTGTTGTCCGTACTGCCGTCGTTTATAACTATGATTTCTCCATTAATCCCGTAGTCGTCAAATGATTTTAATGTATTATTGATAGCAGCAAGGATATTTTTCTCCTCGTTTAGGGCTGGCATTACAATAGATACAAATACTTTCTCCATTTATACCCCCTTAAACATATCTATAACACAATTTACAATTCTTTTATAGTCAAAATAATATGCGTCTTCAAGAACCGGACTGTTAGGTGTGGGCACATCAGGGAGTGTAACCCTTTTTACAGGCGCCTTGAGGTATTTAAATGCCTTTTCTGAAGCCAAAGCAGCTATCTCTGCAGACACACCGCATGTTTTCCAGCCTATATCCACTACCACAAGCCTTCCTGTCTTTTTTATTGATTCAATAATAATCTCTTCATCGAGTGGTTTTATTGTCCGAGGATCTATCACCTCAATATCTATTCCTGCTGCCTCAAGGGGTTGAACTGCTTTCATTGTCTCATACACCATATTGGAAACAGCCACGACAGTTACGTCCTTCCCCTGTTTTCTTACAATCCCCTTACCTATAGGCACTGTGTATAACTCCTCAGGCACATAACCTATCTGCTCATAAAGCCATCTGTGCTCTATGAACATTACAGGGTTTCCATCCTGTATGCTCGCTATCATCAATCCTTTAACATCATAAGGTGTACTCGGCATGACAACCTTAAGCCCAGGTATATGCATGAAGATCGCATGGAGCGCCTGTGAATGCTGGGCTGCTGAGCCCCAGCCCTTACCAATGATACTCCTTATAACAAGGGGCACATTCGTCCTGCCGCCTGTCATGTAATACCACTTTGCAGCGTGGTTGACTATCTGGTCCATGCACATGGGTAAAAAATCCATTCTCATATGCACAAATATCGGTCTCATCCCAGCCATGGCTGCTCCTATTGCAACCCCTGTCATTCCATTTTCGGCAATCGGGATATCCATCACCCTGCCTTTCCCGAATTTCTTATGAAGACCAGAGGTGCTTCCGAATAGCCCGCCAGGGTCGTCAACCCCTTCGCCGAGTATAAAGACCCTTTCATCCTTCTCCATCATCTGGGTAACGGCCTCTTTCAAAGCCTCTCTGTATATGAGACCGCGAAGCCCTTCCTTTTGAAGCTGGGCTGCTTTTTCAAACTCTGATTTATCTACATATACTTTCGTCCACGGCATAGTTATTCTCCTCTGTAATAAACATCGTCAAAAAGCTCGCTGGCATCAGGGAACGGACTGCTCTTTCCAAACTCAACTGCCTCGTCCATTTCTTTATTTATTTTATCTAAAAGTTTCCCCATCTCCATTTCGTTCATAATCTTATTTCCCAGAAGTAATTTTCTTGTCCTTTCAACAGGGCATTTCTTTAACCACAGCGAATGCTCATCCCTCGGCCTGCAGCCTTTTTCAACATCACAGTCAGGCCCCACATGCCCCTTCCACCTGTATGTCCTGCACTCGACTAAAGTCGGGCCTCCTCCTGCCCGCGCCCTGTCAACAGCTTCTTTTGCAGTTTCATAAACTGCTACTACGTCGTTGCCATCTATCTGTATGCCAGGCATTGCATAGCCTGCTGCCCTCATTGCGATATTGTCATGCGGCTGTCTTGCAGACTGGGGCGAGTTCGTAGCATAAAAATTATTTTCGCATAAAAAAACAACAGGTAGTTTTTTAAGGGATGCGAAATTCATGCTCTCATGGAATGTGCCTTCGTCCATGGCACCATCGCCAAAAAAAACTACCGACACAGTATCCATATCCCTCATGACAGAAGCAAGCGCAGTACCAACAGCAATGGGGATTCCTCCTCCAACAATAGCAGTTGAACCCAATATGCCATTTTCAGGGTCGCAAAGGTGCATAGAGCCACCCTTTCCTTTGGAGCAGCCTGTTTTTTTTCCGTAAAATTCAGCCATCATCCGTTTCATGTCGCTGCCTTTAGCTATGCAGTGCCCATGACTTCTGTGAGTTGAAAATATGTAGTCATCTTTTCTGAGGTGTATGCAGACGCCTGCTGCAATGGCCTCTTCGCCTATGCACAGATGAACAGGTGTCTTCATGTCCTGCACAGGGTAAACCTCTATAATCTTTTCTTCAAATCTGCGGATCCTGAGTATGGTCTCATACAGTTCTTTCAATCTTCTTGCAGGGATACTGTTTATCCCTTTCTTTTTTGCAGCGGTTTTTGTTACTTTTTTATTTTTTGTCATCGAATTCCTTAATCTTATCCACTACATAATTTATTTCGTTATCAGTCAGGTGCTGGTGAACAGGAAGGCTCAGAATCTCTTTCGACTGAGCCTCACATACAGGAAAATCGCCAAGTTTGTATCCGAGATAATGGCATCCCTTCTGGAGATGTATAGGTATAGGGTAGTGAATCTTTGTTTCTACGCCATTCTTTTCAAGATAGGTTGCAAGCTCGTCTCTCCTTTTAGCCCTGATAACATAAACATGAAACACATGTTTTACATTCTTTTTCTTTGTTGGAGTTGACACAAACTCAGAAATGCCAGCCAGTCTTTCATTGTATTTACGTGCATTTTCTATACGCTTTTCTGTGACAGAATCAAGTTTTTTCATCACGCGCTTTGCAACTATCGCCTGAATCGTATCCAGACGGCTGTTAAACG
>ERZ1292633.1220-Hain-H41-02um-R1-1220-length-28101-cov-14_pt1 | contig 22148 bp, 38 predicted proteins | sample MGYA00564406_ERZ1292633 | MGnify/ENA primary metagenome ERZ1292633 (study PRJEB36523, sample SAMEA6512639) | groundwater metagenome | collected 2019-01-08 | study: AquaDiva: Metagenomics assemblies of 32 groundwater samples
ATATCAAACCCCGGATAAACCACTTCCGAGTCTCGTTTATAATATTTCAAACATCGGTTCTTAACCGTCTCTGAAATTGAAATAATTTTATCGGGTCTTTGCCCTGCTACATAATCCCATTGTCTTATTTTTTCTAAATAACTATTAACAAATAACAAATAACTTCTTCTTATGTATTCTTTCTCATGGCTCCATAAATATCTTGTTGGTGTTAATAGATAACAAAGATGTTTTGTCCCTGGTTTGGTAATAATTGATTTGGCAAATGAAGAGGTAACGGAAATCACTAAATCATAATTAGAAAAATTAAATGATTCAAAAACAAAAGGATAAAAAATAAAAGAAAAAATCCGGCTTTTTTTTATAAATCCTGGAAATTTTTGTAAAAAAGACGTTTTAATCTTTAAATCTTTGGCCCAATCAGCTTTTTCTTTATCGTAATATGAAGTATAAAAAATGGCTTCCGGAAACATTTCATGAAGTGTTAACAAAACTCTTTCCACTCCTCCCCACTTATCAATCCAGTCATAAACAATGGCGATTTTTTTTGACTTCAACATAGTCTCTATTATAACAATCTATTTTGTGTTATATAATTTTATTAATGAAATTCTTCAAACAAAATATTAAAGACGTTCTTATTGAACCTGCTCATGGCGGTTCAGGTTCTAGACAATTACTTGTAACACCTGACAAGCTTACTTCTCCTTATTTTGGAGCTTTCACTAAAGGATTTCTTGACGTTGGTAAAACATTTGATTGGCACTCACATACAGATTTTGATGAAATATACATCGTTTTAAAAGGCCAAGGAAAGTTTTATTGTGACAATGAAGTTGTCAATTACAATGTTGGAGATATTATTACTATACCAGCCGATACTAAACATAAAATTGAAGCCTTAGGTAATGAAAATAACGAATATTACTTCTTTAGAATAAAATGTAAATAAAACAAATTATAAATCCTTCAAATTATTTCTATCTTCATTCCAATTTATTGGATTGTCCCTGATATATTGACGAATTCTCAATAATGAATATTCATTACGAATAATATGATCGTAAAATGATTTTTGCCATTGAAATGAATTTAATCCCGATTGATGAATGAATTTTGATGTTGTGGATTTAAACAAATTAATAATATTTGGAATTAATTGATTTTGGCGTCGATGCATTTCATATTGTAGGGAACAGGCATGCCTGTTCCCTACGGTATTTTTGTTCCCTACGGTATTTTTGTTGTTATAAACGATAATAATTATTCCATGTATGTGATTTGGCATGATTTGAAATACATCCAATTCGATATTTTCAAAATGTTTTGGAATATTATTCCAACATTGTTTCGTGATATTTCCATATTCATTCAAAACCATTTTATCATCAATAATATTTCCAAAATATTTCTGTCGATCTTTTGTACAAATCGTTATAAAATAATAACCCGATGATGAATAATTAAAATTCTTTAAACGATTTGATTTCCGATATCTTACGACCATTTAATAAATTAACAATGAAACAATATTCATGTCCACCGCTTATAACCTACGAAAGTGCCTTTTTGGCTTTTTAGGACAGTATTTTTTCTTTGATAGATGTATTAATACATCCGAGGCTAGTTTTTATTTGTAAAATAACAATAAATGGAGGATCAATCTTTATTGAGAACGTTCATATATATTTTCAAAGTTTCGTCAGTCATTTTTTGGAAAGAATAGTTTCTGATTAGACTTTTATAATCAAACTTAGGTTTTTTTTCGATAAAACTGTTTATTTTTTCGACAATATCATCAGTGTCATTCGGATTAAAAGATAAATAACTGTTTCCTAATAATTCTTTAAAAACGTTAATATTTGACGCAATGATTGGGCAGTTAAAATAGGCTGCCTCAATTAAAGGCAGTCCAAAACCTTCAGACAGCGAAGGGTGAATTAAAGCTCGAGCATTTTTATAGAAAAATATCAAATCTTCAGTTGTTTGATTGTCAATAAACAGTATTTTCTTCTCTTGCTTTAATCTATTGATAGATTGAAGCATTCGATTTTTGAAGAAATCGTTTGGACCAATTAAAAGTAATTTACTTGATGTTTCAACTTTCGCAAAGGCCTCTATTAATTTTTCAACATTTTTATGTGGGTAAAAATTTCCAACATAGATAAAAAAATTGTTGAATTTTTTACCAAGTTCTTTATTTTCTTTTGACTCCATTATTTGATAATTAACTCCCTCATGGATCGAATAAATTTTTTTTGATATTCTTTCTCCATATATATCTATTAATTGTTCTTTAACGGTATTTGTTGGTGTAATAATTTTTACCGCTTTTTTAATTTGACAGTAAAGAATGATTTTAAAAAATAAATGCTTGATGTTATAAACTAATTGATTTTTTGTTGAAGCTTTCCCTGTTTTGAATAACAAAGGGGTCGCATCGTGAACTGTGGCAACAAATTTCTTCCAATAAAAAACCGGGTAGCTAAAATAAGTAAAATGCATTAAATCAAGATTGTCAAAATAAAGTCTTATTACAAAACCAAACTGTTCGTTCAAACTATGCCAACTATAATTAGCTAATCTTTTAATAAGATTTTTATTTTTAAACGAAACAATTTTATAGTCATTTGGCATCAAATAAATATAATAAAGTTTATCTTTAAGCTCTTTTTTTTCCAAAAAATAAATCAGATTCTTCAAATACGTTCCTACTCCAGTTTGTGAATACAGCCTGGCATCTATTCCTATTTTTTTCATTGGGAAAGTTTTCTTTTAATATCGATCGCTAAATATACCAATTGATTTGTCAACCAACTATGATCTTTAGCATAATGCTTACTATAAAATATCTTCATCGAGTCAAAAAAATAATAATTGGTTTTTTTCCTAATTTTTGTGTCTTTTTTCTTTAAACCTGAAACTGACTTTAAATGAAGGACTTTCCATAAAGGATAGTAAATTATTTTATAACCCAATTTTTTTATTTGAAAAGCCATTTCTATGTCTTCTCCGTAGGCAAAATAATCCTTATCAAATCCGCCAAGCGTATCAACAATCTTTCTTTTGGTAAACAAAAAGGCACCGGTAAGGACATCTATCTCATGAACGTTATTTAAATTAAGATTAACCAAATGATAACTGCCAAATAATCTGTTAAAAATTGGTATTTTTTTAAATATCTTTTCCAGACCGGAAAAATATGTAAAAGATTTCCAAAGAGTCGGAAATCCCCGGTGAGAGGCCGGATCAATTTCACCGGTTGGCAAAACTACTTTGACCGTTAAAGCGCCTATATCTTTTTGCATTTCCATCAAGTTAATTAAATCTCGGAAATCAATATCTGAAACGATCGCGTCTGAATTGAGAAATAAAATATACTTACCTTTACTTTTTTCCAAACCGAAATTATTTCCCTTGCCAAAACCGAGATTTTTTTTACTCAAAAAAACATGAAGATTTTTCCACTTTTTTTCTAAATCTAAAAGCAATTCCCGAGAACCATCTTCGGAATTATTATCAACAATGATGATTTCATAGTCTAGGGGATAGCAAATAAAATTTTTTTTCAAGGAAAGAAGGCATTTTTTTGTTATTTCTTTAGTATTGAAAGAGACGATAATGATTGAAAGAGGGATCATAAATAAAAAAATAAAATTATCGTTTGGGTGATTGCTTCATTCGTCTTGATTTTCCTCCGGTTCCTACCTTTCTTGCTTCTTTCTTTCTTGGGTCTCTTGTTAATAATCCGTTAGTTTTGAGAATTGGACGATAAGTTTCTTTATCGACTTTTTCCAAAGCTCTGGATAGCCCGTGAACCATTGAATCCAACTGTCCGGTTGTTCCCCCGCCCGATACGTTTATTGAAATCGCAAACCGGTCCTGATTTTTGGTTAGAGTTAAAGGAAGAGATAAAAATGTTTTTTTATAAGATTTAAAGGATGTCTCGTCCACAGATTTTCCATTAATAAAAATATCACCGGCTTTTATTTTCAATTTATTTACTAAGATTTCACTGTCTTTTTTTGCCAAATAAAGTCTGACTCGGGCCACTGATTGCTTTCTTCTCCCGATGGCTTCGTAATAGCTGATGTTTTTTGTTTTTTTTGCCATAATTATTTATTAAATTTGTTTGTAAATGTGTGTTCCGCATTTGGAAACGCATGAATCCGATTTAATCTATCACTACGAAATTTATTTTTCGGCAACATCCCGGCAACGGCTCTTTTAATAACTTCCCGCGGATCTTTTTCTAACAGATCATTAAAATTAATTTTTCTTAATCCGCCCGGATAACCAGAATAGTTGGTATATTCCTTGGACTGGGCCTTTTTCCCCGTAACTTTTACCTTGGAAGCGTTAATAACCACAACATTATCACCCATATCCAGATTAGTTGTATACCCTACCTTATGTTTTCCCTGAACCAGCCTTATCATTTGAGGTACAATTCTTCCTAATACCTTTCCTGAAACATCAATTAAGTGCCAATTCCTATCTGTGTCTTTAGCTTTAACTGACTTTGTTGACTGAGTTAATCTGATCATAATTTTTTGCCTTCCTTTTTTTCCTCTTTTAAAACAACTGGGTAAGCCCAATCTATGCGTCCTACTTCTGCTCCGTCGGAGTCTCTTTTTCCCAATTTAACAATTCTTACATAACCGCCATTTATCTTTCCTATAACCGGACTTATATTATTATAGGCAATCTTAATTACTTCTTTGTTATCTAATTTTTGTTTTAAATAGTTGAGATTAGATTCAGTTTTTACTTTCATTTTTTCTATCAATCTCTCGATTATCGGTTTCATCGCCTTCGCTTTGGCTAAAGTCGTCGTCAATTTACCTTTTAAAAAAAAATTAACCGCCAACTTTCTGACTATGGCCCGATTGGCATCAATACCATCACTGAATTTTATTTTTTTAACTCTATGTCTCATATTAATTCTATCTCCATTTTCTTTAATTCTTCTTCTATTAACTCTATTGATTTCTTTCCGACCCCTTTCATTCCGGTTAATTTGTCTTTGCCTGTTTTTACCAAATCAGCGACCGTTTCTATTTTTTCTCGAAGCAAAGCGTTAATCACTCTTGAAGGCAGATTTAATTCGTCAATAATTATTTCAAATAATTTCTTATCAATTGCTTCTTTTTTTTCATCCGCTTCACTGATTTGTTTTTTTAATTCCGGAGCATCGCGACCGGAAAGAAGATAACTAAAATATTCTGTTAATAATTCAGCGGCTTGTTTAACGGCATCTGTTGGTTTGATACTTCCATCGGTCTCCACATCCAAAATCAACCGATCAGAATTACCTTTTCTTCCCACTCTGGCGTCTTCAACTTTAATATTAACTTTTTTTATCGGTGAGAAAAATGCATCGACCGGAATATAACCGGTTTTTTTTTCTTCCCGGTCTTCAACTGTAGAATAACCGACTCCAGCTTCAACAATTGCTTCAAAAGAAAGCTTGGCTTTATCGTCAGTAATTTCGGCAATGTATAAATCCTCATTAATTGGATTAACTTCTCCTTCTATATCTTTAGCGAATATTTTTTTTGCTCCTTTTCCTTCAAAACTGATTTTATAGGGCCCGCCTTCTTTAACGTCAAATTTTAACTGTTTTATATTAAGCATTATTTCCAAAACGGATTCTTTTACCCCTGCTATTGTTGAAAAAAGATGGGGAGCACCATCAAATTTGATGTTAGTTACGGCAATTCCCTTTAAAGAAGAAAGAAGTGTCCTTCTTAAAGCATGGCCAATACTTTGGCCAAAACCTTGTGGTAAAGGTTCAATAACAAACTTTCCACAATTGCCCTCTTCAGTCTTATGGGTAAAAAAAATTGGATTAAGCATATATATTTATATAATTTATAATTTTTATAACCGTTATGTTACCTGGAATAATACTCAATTATTAATCTTAGATTTATCTGTTTTGCAATTAAATCCTGGGTTGGTTCCATAATCAACTTTCCGGCAATCGCTTTTTTTTCCAACCAAATTGGCAAAATAATATCCTTATTATTTAAACTACTTTCAATATAAGGAATCTTGGTTGTTTTATCGTCAGCAAATCTTATCTCTTCGCCCACTCTCACCTGATATGAAGGTATTGAAACCTTCTTTTTATTAACAATGATATGTCCATGAGTTATCAACTGACGGGCTGCAGCTCGTGTCGGCGCAAAACCCAAATGATAAACAATATTATCAAATCTTTTTTCTAAATATTGGGAAAGGTATGAGGCCGTGTTGCCTTTTTTTAAACTGGCTTTCCGAAAATATTTTTTTAACTGTGTTTCGGTGATTCCAAACATGTATCTTAATTTTTGTTTTTCCCTTAACTGCGTACCTCTTTCTGATACTTTTTTTCTTTTCCGTAGTCCATGTTGACCGGGAGGAACATTTAGTTTCTTTAATAACCGGGCATGAGATTTTGAACCAACCGTCTTCAATTCCAAATCCAACCCTTCTCTGCGGGAAATCCTATTTTTTGGACCTAAATATCTCATATTTTTTTATTAAACCCTTCTTATCTTCGGTGGCCTGACTCCATTGTGAGGGACCGGTGTAATATCAATAATTCGATTTATATCAACGTTTGATGTTTTGATCGCCCTTAAAGATGCTTCCCGTCCCGGACCAATTCCTTTGACAAAAACGTCGGCTGTTTGGAATCCAAATTTCTCCCCAGCCTTTTTTAAGGCGGTCTCGGTCGTTACAGTCGCAGCATAAGGAGTTGATTTTCTGGTTCCGGAAAACCCGTGCATACCGCAAGAACCTGTCACAATCGGATTGCCTTTTTCGTCGGTAATCGTTACCATGGTATTGTTAAAGGTCGAAGTAATATAAATCTTACCCTTAATGACGTTTTTTTTTGTTTGTTTGTTAATCATAGTTTATTTTTTTTCCTCAACTGCCGTCGCGGTTTTTTGCTGCTCGATTTTTGCCCACATTTCTTTTTTCAAAGCTCCAACGGTTTTTCTCTTACCCCGCTTTGTCCGGGCATTGGATTTGGTTCTCTGACCGTTAACCGGTAAACCTCTGATATGCCTAATTCCCCGGTAAGAACCAATCTCTCTTAGTCTTTTAATATTATCGTTGATTGCTTCCCTTAAATAACCCTCAACTTTATAATTTTTTTCAATTACTTCATTAATCTTTTTGAGCTCTTCTTCAGTTATTTCTTTTACTTTTTTATTTGCTTCTATTCCTACTTGAGATAAAATTGTTTTTACGTTGCTCCAACCAATACCATATAAAATCGTCAGGGCATAATCTATTCTTTTTTCATCCGGTAATGTCACTCCTAACAATCTTGCCATATTTTTATTTATCCTTGTTTCTGCTTATGTTTAACATTTGAGCAAACGACGTATAAATTTCCTTTTCTTTTGACTATCTTACATTTAGGACAAATTTTTTTTACTGATGACTGAATTTTCATAACTATTTACGGTAAATAATTCTTCCTCGATTCAGATCATAGTGGGTTAATTCCAATTTGACCTTATCTCCGGGAAGGATTTTAATATAGTTTTTTCTCATTTTTCCTGACAGATAGCATAAAATTACCTTTTCCGAATTCAAAAGCTTGACCTTAAACAAGGTGTTGGGAAGATTTTCTATTACCTCTCCCTCGACCGTAATTACATCATCCTTCATAAAGTCTATATTTTAACATAAAACTATCTTATATTCATGTCAAAATTACCGGTCCTTGACCGGTAACCGCCACCGTATGTTCAAAGCAGGCGGACAAACTCCGATCTTTTGTAATAATTGACCAATTGTCTTTCTCATATGCAATTTCTTCCGTTCCCATCGCGTAAATAATTTCAATCGCGATCACCAAGCCTTTTTTGATCATTGGTGATTTATCAACCGGAAGATCAACAAAACCTAAAACATAAGGATCTTCATGTAATTTTTTCCCAATTCCATGTCCGGTTAATTCTTTTATAACAAAATATCCATTGCCTTTAATTTCTTTCTCAATTACTTCAGAGATATTGCTTATCCGATTACCTATCTTTGCTTTTTTAATTGTTTTATAAAGCGTTTCTTCCCCAATTTTTAAAAATTTATTAATTTTAGTGTTTTTGCTTTCTCCAACTACTTTAGTGATCGCATAGTCGGTATGAAATCCCTGATAAAGGAAACCGATATCTAATGTCAGAACATCCTCTTTTTTTAAAATTCGATTGTTTGGCTTGGTGTGAACTATTTGTTCATTAATTGGTGAACAAATTGTCCAACGATAACCAGGAACAGTCTTAAAAGATGATTCGCCGTCTTGTTTTTTGACTAATTCTTCAGCTCTATCGTCAATTTCTTTTGTGGAAATGCCTTCTTTAATTAGAGGTAATAGTTCTCCAACCACCGCCCTTAATCTTCTGCCCCCTTCGACCATAATCTTAATCTCTTGATCAGTTTTTAAATTCACCATTTATGAGTAGTAAATTGTTCGATATATTAATTCCAATTTGTCATAAAAATCCTCTAATGAATAGTTATTTTTAATAAAATAATCGGCAAAGGCAATCGTTGGACCCATATTAAGTCCTATCACTTCGTTAATATCTCTTTCTTCGCCATAATGCTCGAATCTATTATTCCTTTTAGAAATTCTTTTATAACGGAGATTTTTATCGGTATAAAGACAGACGATGACTAAATCAACCTTTGAAAATTCTTTTTTTAAATACAGATATTCTTCCCAGGAGCGCATTCCTTCAATAATAATTATTGAGTTATTTTTTAAATCTTCCCTAATTCTTTTTGTATTTAAAATCGCTAATGCTTCTTTGCCATATTTCTTTCTTACTTCTTCCCTGATTTTTTTGTGTGTATTTTCATCATGAGGTAAATTTTTCTGATTGATGTAATCGTTAATAATTTTACCAAAAGAAATTACCGGTAAATTTTTTCGCTTGAAAAAAGCGGCCGCATCCGTTTTGCCGGATCCCGGTAATCCCACAATGGCAATTATGGTCTTTTGCTTTCTTTTCCAGGCAATTACCTGATTTTTTATGAGTTGTTTACCTAAACCTTTCAGGATTTCTTCATTGACCTCTTCAATTTTTATCGTTCCGTCAATATCAATTAATTTATTTTCTTTTCTGTAATGTTCAATCACTGGTTCGGTAAATTTATAAAATAAAGTGATCCGTTTTTTCAAAGCTGGGAGAGTTTCATCGCTTCTCGTATCATCACCCCGATGAAACAATCTCCAGATGGCTTCTTTCTGGGAAATATCAAGATATATCACTTTGTCAACATTGTTATCAAATTTTTTTACCTGTTCCAATGTCCTTGGAAATCCATCCAAAATATAACCTTTTTTATATTCAGGACGAGAAAGATAGGTATTGACGATTTCAATAGTTTTTTCATCGGGCACTAAAAGTCCAGCATTAACCGTTTCTTTGATATATCTTCCCAGTTGAGTTTTTTCTTTGGCAATCTCTCTAAAAATGTGCCCGGTTGACAGATAAGGAATACCTAACTGTTTTGATAATAAATTTCCCTGAGTCGACTTGCCTGAACCTTGGATTCCGATTAAGACGAGTTTCATAATCAAATGAGACTAATTAGACTAATGAGTCTAATTGGAATTATTAATCCAGTTTCTTAGTTTCTTTGTGGACAGTATGCTTTCGACATTTTTGACAATACTTATTTAGTTTCAAACTGGCAGTAGTATTAACTTTGTTTTTGTCAACTACATAATTAACCGAATGACATGCTTCACAGACTAATCCGACATCGATTCTTGAACCTTTTTTAGCCATACTAAATTAATATAAAATTTATAAAAATTATAATTATTATAATGTTTATTTCACAAAGCGATCATAGTTCCTCATCATCAATTGAGCTTCGATCTTTTTGAAAGTTTCCAAAATAACCGAAACAACGATTAAAATACCCGTACCTCCTATCACTAGATTTGTCAGACCTGTTATTTTTGAAACTAATACCGGCATAACGGCAATGACACCTAAAAACGCGGCTCCAACTGTTGTGATTCTATATAAAATTCTTTGTAAATATTCCTTTGTGGCAACCCCCGGACGGATTCCGGGGATAAATCCGCCTTGTTTTTGAATCTCTTCGGAAATCTTTTGCGGGTTAAAAACAATGATCGTATAAAAATAAGTGAAACCTATTACAAGAAAAAAGTAGAAAAAATTATAAAAAAAACCGGTTGGAACAAAAAAGGTAGAAAGAAAATTTCCGATACCTGCCAAAGCCGGATTTTTTACATACTTCAAAAAATTTCCGATCAACTGGGGAAAGAGAACAAAAGAAACGGCAAAGATAATCGGAATGACTCCGGCTTGATTAAGTTTTAAAGGAAGAAAATTCGTTGCTCCCTGATACATGCGATTCCCTTTAATTCTTTTTGCATATAAAACCGGAATTCTTCTCGTTGCCTCGTTAATAAAAACTATTGATGCAATAACAAACAAAGAAAGAGCCAGAAAAATAATCACATTAAAGACAATTTCCTGATTAAATACAACGGCAGTTTGACCTAATAATACTGGTAATCCTCCAACAATACCAACAAATATCAAAAGTGAAATGCCATTACCCAAACCGAATTCGGAAATAAGTTCGCCAAACCATACGAGAATAAAAGTTCCCGCCACCATGGTAATAATGAAGGAAAAAAATTCCAAAGGGGTTAAAACCCCGATTACTTTTTGATTTTTTAAAAGCATAAAAATACCGATCGCCTGAACAATGGTTAAGGGCACTGTCAACATCCGGGTGTATTGATTTATTTTTGCCCGGCCATATTCACCTTCTTTGGATAAGTTTTCCAAATAAGGAATCATCATCGTCAGCATTTGTAATACGATTGAAGCATTAATATAAGGATTGAGACCTAAAGCCATGACGGAAAAATTTATCAAAGTGCCTCCGGAAAACATATTTAGTAAAGAAAGGAACTGATTTTCAGAAAATAATGATCTCAATTTCTCTAAATTAATCACCGACACTGGTAAGAAAGCAAAAAATCGAAAAGCTAAAAAAATAAACAAAGTAAACAAAACCTTTCTTTTTAATTCGGGATCTTTAAGAAGAACGTTGATTTTTCCAATTATTTTTTTAATCATTTTTTAGGGTTCGACTTGACCGCCCAGCTTCATGACGGCTTCTTTAACTTTTTTAGAAACAGGCAGTTTAATAATTAACTTTTTCTTTAACTGGCCGTTAGCTAAAATTTTTACCGGTAAATTTTCTTTACCATTGGTTATAATTTTTTCTTTAATCAAAGTTGCTCTATCTACTACCGTATTATCAGATAAAATGTTTAATTTTTCCAAATCTATCACAAATGATTTTTTGTTTATAGAATTATTTTTTCCTTTTCCGCGAAGAAGGGGAAATCTTTTGACAATTCTTCCCTGTCCGCCTTCAAAATGAAGAGGAATACTTTCCCGGGCCTTTTGATGCCTGGTTGTTCCTCGACCAGATTTTGATCCTTTTCCGCTGGCCAAACCCCGGCCCAAACGTTTTTTCTTATCCGTAATTATTTTTGGTAAGTTAGATAAAAAATTATCCATATTATTAATTTAAAAATTACTGCGTAACATTTGCAAAGCTTTCATAATCGCGTAGGTATTAACGATTTGATTTCTGGAACCAATAATTTTTCCTGAAGCATTTTCAATACCGGCCAAATCAAGAATTACCCGGGCAACGCTACCGACCTTCAACCCCGTTCCCTCCGGAGCTGGTTTTAACAATATCTTAGCGGCTTTGAATTTAACTCTTACTTCGTGAGGAATGGTTTTATTTCTGATTGGAACATCGATCATGTGTTTTTTTGCATAACTAATCGCTTTCTGGATCGCCGGCGGCACCTCTAGTGACCGACCCAAACCAATGCCAACTTTACCTTTTCGGTTTCCAACAACAACTAAAGCGGAAAAAGTTACGTAATTGCCACCTGTAATTTTTTTAGAAACTCTTTTTATCTTAACGACTTTTTCCTGAAATTCCTTATTTTCCTGTCTGTAATGATTAATCATATTTGTAACCCCCCTTCTCTTAAACCTTCAGCTAAGGCTTTAACTCTTCCGTTATAAGCATAGCTACCGCGATCAAATATTCCAGTTTTTATTTTATTTTCCATAAGTTTTTTTGCAAGTAAAACACCGATTCTTTTTGAATCATCTCTTTTTTTACCTTTTTTAAAATCAGTTTCTTTCTTCAAATCAAAATTTGAAAATATATACAGGGTTTTTCTTGTCTCATCATCAATCGCCTGAGCATAGATATAACGATTCGAACGGAAAACCGATATCCTTGGTCTTTCCTTTGTCCCGCGGATATTAGAACTGATTCTTCTTTTTCTTCTTAATTTTCGATCAAAATTTACTTTTGTCATATATTTTTAAACGGCCGGTCCAGTCTTAACTTTTTTGCCCGGTTTAATTCTTAATTTTTCTCCCAGATATCTTATACCTTTTCCTTTATAAACATCAGGTTTTTTAATTATTTTTATCTGATAGGCTACTTGACCGACTAATTGTTTATCGTGCCCCACAACAGTCACTTTATTATTTCCTTCAACCTGATATTTAATCCCCGGTTGTTTTTTGAAAATTACCGGGTGAGAATAACCGATTTTAAATACCAGGTCTTCTCCTTGCAACTTAACCGTAAAACCCGTCCCGACTACCTCTAATTTTTTTTCCCAATTTTTTTCCACTCCGGAAACAGCATTGCTGATCAGTTGCCGGTATAGACCATGAATTGATCTAACTTTTTTTTCATTATTTTTTCTTTTTAAAACTAAGTTGTTTTTTTCTTTCGTTAACGATAATTCTTTTGGGACTACAAAAGACATCTCACCTTGAGGACCTTTAATAATCACTTTGTCGTCCTCGATCGTCAGATTTACAGATGCAGATACAATGATTGGTTTTTCGCCGATTTTAGACATAAAATTACCAGAGACTAAATAATAATTCTCCCCCTAATTTTGCTTTTTTTGCTTCACGGTCTGTCATAATTCCTTTTGAAGTGGAAAGAATCGAACAACCGAATCCGCTTAAAACCGGTTTTAGATTCTTGTAAGATATATAAAGACGCATTCCCGGTTTTGAATAAATTTTTACATCGCTAATGGCCGGCCTATCTTCTTCATAGGATAGATCGATTGTAATATTTTTCTTGATCTCTCCTTCGACCTTATAATCTTTAATCAGTTTTAAGCTGACTAATTTTTTTAAAATAGTTTCTTTATATTTTGAATAAGGTGATTCAATCGATTCTCTTTTTGCCATATAACCGTTTTTTATTCTAATAATCAGATCAATGATTGAATTTTCCATAATTTTTTATGTTGCCTCAACAACTTTCTTAGTAACTTTACCATGGCTTCTAAAAGTCCGTGTCAGCGAAAATTCACCCAGCCTGTGACCCACCATGGCTTCGGTCACCGAAACTTCTATAAACTTTCTGCCGTTATGAATGCCAAATTTATGACCGACAAAATCCGGGGAAATTTGACAGGCACGTGACCAAGTTTTAATTACAGAATTATCATTAGTCTCTTTTTGTCTTAGAACTTTTTTTAATAATCTATCATCAATATACGGTCCTTTCTTTCTTGATCTACTCATAGTGAAATTTTTTTAACTCCGGGAATATCTCCCTGTAAAGCTTTTTCTCGAAAACAGATCCGGCATAGACCAAACCTTCGCATATATCCTCGCGATCTTCCACAGACCGAACAACGGTTATGAAATCGGACTTGAAATTTCTGTTTTTTCAAAAATTTTACTACATCAGATGTTTTTGCCATAGTTATTTTTTAAACGGAACTCCTAACATTTCAAACAATTTTTTCCCTTTTTCTTTGCTTCTAGCATCGGTAACTACCGTTACCTGCAAACCCCTAATTTTATCAATTTTATCGAAATCTATCTCGGGAAAAATTATTTGTTCAGGAAAACCTATATTAAGATTGCCATTTTGATCGATATTGCTCTCCGGGATACCCCGAAAATCTTTTAACCGGGGAATCACTATTCTGATTAATTTTTCCAAAAAATGGTACATTCTTTTTCCCCGTAAAGTCACTTTAACCCCGATCGGCAATCCTTTTCTGATTTTAAAAGCAGAAACCGAAACTCTCGCCTTGGTAATTACTGATTTTTGTCCGGTAATCGTCGTCATCTGTTCTTGAATTTTCTCAATGACATTTTTATTGACCACTGCTTCACCGGCCCCAACGTTAACGGAAATTTTGATTACTTTTGGCACGGCCATGATATTTTTGATACCTAATTCTTTCATTAGTTTTGGTGCTACCTCCAAGTTGTAAAAATCTTTGAATGTCATATTGATTTATAAATTTGTACGGAACGCATATATGCGTTCCCTACCAGCTTATATTTTGCTATCACATTTCTTACAAACTCTATATTTTTTATTTTTTTCCACTTTAAATCCTATCCGGGTAATTTTTTCACACTTTGAACAAATCAAAGCTAATTTTGAAACATCAACTGCTCTTGGCAGGTCAACGATCCCGCCTTGAGGCATTTTTTCATTTTTCTTGACGTGTCTTTTATACATATTCAAGCCTGTAATTATCACTTTATTGGCTCTTTTATAAACTTTTTCCACCACGCCGCCTTTACCTTTATCCTTTCCTGTTGTAATTTTAATTTTGTCGCCTTTTTTGATTTTCATATTAATATATCTCCTCCGCCAAACTGGCAATTTTGGCAAAACCGTTTTCTTTGATTTCTTTACCTATAGGTCCGAATATTCTTGTTCCTTTCGGATCTTTTACTTCTTTACTGGCCAATATCACACAGGCATTTTCGTCAAATCGGATATAACTGCCGTCTTTTCTTCTGACTTCTTTTCTTGTTCTGACAATAACAGCCGGTAAAACTTCACCCTGCTTTACTTGAGAAAACGGTAAAGCTTCCTTGACGGTAACATTAATAACTTCACCCAAATAGGCATATTTTCGATTTCCTTTTTTAGCCATTCCGATCATGGAAACTTTTTTGGCTCCCGTATTGTCAGCAACATTTAAAATCGTTCTTAACTGCAACATAAGTTATATAATCTTTATAATTTTTATAAACGTTATAATTGTTATAACTTCTCTATCACTCTAAAGTGCTTATCTTTTGAAATTGGTTTTGTTTCTTCAATTTTTACCACATCTCCTAATTTCAGATCCAGTTTTTCATTATGGGCTTTAAATTTTTTGTGTCGGATAATGATTTTATGGTAAATCGCATGTTTAAACTTTCTTTCAACCAACACTACGACTGTTTTTATCATTTTCGTCGAAACCACTTTGCCGATTAATGTTTTTTTCATATTTCTTTTTTTTCCGTTAATACTGTTAATAAAACTGCTAATTGTTTTTTTTTCTTCATTAAGCTATTTGTATCTTTTGGTGGATTGCTTTTAAAAGACAACTGTAATTTCGCTATTTCTTCTCTCAGCAAATACACGTCTTTAATTAATTCTTTGCTTGTTTTCTCTCTGTATGTTTTAGTGATTTTTTTCATATTTTTTTATATTTCGCGGCTGACAATTTTTGTTTTTACCGATAATTTTGAAGCTACGTTGCTCAAAACTTTTATCGATTCTTCTTTTGATAATCCGTTGATCTCAAATAATATTCTTCCCGGAACGACACTGGCGACAAAATAAGCGACATCGCCTTTGCCCGATCCCATTGTTACTTCCGGTGGTTTTTTTGTAAATGGTTTATCCGGAAATATTCTAAACCAATATTTACCGCTTTTTCTTGTTCCCCGGGCAAAAATAACTCTGGCCGACTCAATTTCCCTATCTTTTATCCAAGCGCTTTTCATTGCTTTCAAACCATAGGAACCAAAATTCAGCTTATCTCCCTTCACGGCTATTTTTCTGAAACTGCCTCTGAATTGTTTTCGATATTTTTGTCTTTTTGGTGATAACATATTATTTACATATCCAAACTTTCACTCCTACATATCCTGACCGTGTTAAGGCCGGATACCGGGCATAGTCCACTTCCTCTCTGATGGTTGAAGTGGGAATTGATCCTTGAAAATATTTTTCGCGTCTCGATATTTCCGCCCCTCCGACCCTTCCACCCAACTGTATTTTGACTCCTTTGGCGCCTGCTTCCATTACTTTATCCATCGCATTATGAACGGTCGAACGATGAGGAAAATTTCTGACTAACTTTTCCGCTATTAATTGAGAAACATAATAGGCATTTAAAAACGGTTTCTTGACGGGTTCAATTTTAATATCAATTTTCAACTCTTTAACTTTTTCCCCTTTTTTCAGATTGTCGATGACAAACTGCTTTATTTCTTCCAACCCTTTTCCACCCCGACCAATGATCATTCCCGGCTTGACTGCATAAATAATCAAAGTAATCTTGTTAATCGCTCTCTCAATATCTATTTGAGTCACCGAGGAAAAAGTCAATTTATTCATCAAAGCTTTTCTTATTTTCAAATCCGCTATCAATGAATCCTTAAAAGTTCTTTTATCAGAAAAGAACCAACGAGAATTCCAGTTGTATATTATTCCAAGACGTAAACCTCTTGGATGAACTTTTTGTCCCATTTATTTTTCCTTGCCCGCCGAAGTTTTAACGAAGGCGGGTTGCTTAACTTTTAATTTTGGTTTTTCAACCGATTTAACCGACTTGACTGATTCAACTGATTTTCTTACCTCAAGGATTATCTTAACGTGGCTCATCCTTCTATTAATCGGATTGGCGTTTCCCCGGGAACCTGGTCGGTAACGTTTTAATTTTTGACCTTGTTCAACGGTCAGAAGTTTAAAGTCTAACAGATTATCGTCCACTTTCAATAACTGACGGGCGCTACTAATAGCCGATTTAATGGCTTTATATAAAATACCGGCCGCATCCGTTCTTTCATAATAAAGATAATCCAAACTTTTGATCGGTTTCAATTTCTTTACAGCCGGCAAATAAAAACGGATTTTCTTTGGTGAAACCGGTAAATTGATAAAATAAGCTTTCGTTTCCATAAATTATTTTCGTCTGCTAATTCTTAATGACTTATTCCATTTATTTTTATTTCTTGTCCTTGTTCCGCGGGCCGACTTACCCCAAGGAGTCTTGGGATGCATACCTTCGCCGGATCTGCCCTCGCCTCCACCATGAGGATGACTGCGCGGATTTTGAGCAGTACCTCGGACGGTTGGTCTGATTCCCATCAGTCTTTTTCTTCCGGCACTGCCTATAATTTCATCTTTAAATTTAATATTACCCAACTGTCCAACCGTCGCCCAACAGTCGTTGAAAAAACGCCTCACTTCTCCTGAAGGCAGTTTCAACTGGGTATATTTTTCTTCTTTAGCAATTACCAAAGCGGCTGTTCCGGCGCTTTTTATCATCTGACCACCCTTACCGATGTAAAGTTCAACATTATGGACCAATGTCCCGATAGGAATATTTTTTAAAGGTAAAGCATTACCCAATTTTATATCAGCATTCTCACTGGCAATAATCTTATCCCCTATCCTTAGTTTGTTTGGATAAAGAATATATCTTAATTCACCGTCTTTATACTTAACCAAGGCAATAAAAGAATTTCTATTTGGATCTTTTTCAATCCTTACGACTTTTGCTTCCATATCACGTTTGTCTCTTTTAAAATCAATTATTCGATAGAATCTTTTTTGTCTTCCGCCTTGATGACGGACAGAAATCTGGCCGCTGTTGTCACGTCCTGATCTTTTTTTCAAAATTACCATTAGATTTTTTACCGGTTTGATTTTTTTTGATAATGTTTTTTTATCCATATTTATTTTTGCGGAAATAGATCAATCTTCCCCTCAATTAACTTAACAAAAGCAATTTTTCTATCAGCCATTTTTTTAACTTTCATTTTTTTTCCTGTTTTTTTCGCTTTCCCTTTTCTTATCATAATTTTTACTTTACCTGTTTTGACTTTATAAAGCTTTTCCAAAGTATTCTTTATCTGAAATTTATTGGCATTCATATCAACTTCAAACATATAAACTTGACTCTGAACTAAATTGGTCGCTTTTTCCGTCAATATCGGTTTGATCAATACTTTATTTATTAACATGTTTGGGTTTGCTTTCAAAACTTAATAGAGCATTTTCTACAAAAATCAAATTATTGCTTTTCAAAACTAAATAAGGATTTAATGATTTAACGTCAACAAAAGATACTCCGGAAATATTTCTCATCGCGAAAATCAAATTATTTTTTTCCATCTTGGATAAAATTATCAGATTATTTTTATTGAATAATTTTAAATTTTTAAGAAAATTAACAAATATCTTCGTTTTTGGTTCGATCGTTAGAGCTTTATCATACAAACCAAATATTTTTTTCTCTTTTAGTTTTTCCGATAAAGCTCCAAACAGAGCAATTTTTTTTTCTTTTTTATTAAACTTCAGATGATAATCTTTTTGTTTTGGACCATGAGCAACTCCTCCGCCAACAAAAATTGGAGCTTTAATGGCACCGTGTCTGGCCTTTCCTGTTCCTTTTTGTCGATAAATCTTTCTGGTTGAGCCGGTTACCTCACCGCGTGTTTTTGTCGAAACATTTCCTTGCCTCTGATTTACCAAATAAATTCTTACTGCCTGGGCCAATAACCTTTTATTCACAGAAACGGAAAAAACTTCTTTTGGCAGTTCAGTGGTTTTTTCTTCTTTACCATCTATGTCATAGATCGATAAAGATAATTTTGATTTTTTTTCGACTTTTTTTGTTGTTGCCATATTTTTATGGTACAGACGAGGCATGCCTCGTCTCTACATTTATCAACCTCGGATTTCTAATAATCCCCCTTTTGCACCGGGGACTAAACCTTTTATGACTATTCCATTTTCCTTCACTTCTATCACTTCAAGATTTTTAATCGTTTTTCTTTCTCCACCCATCCGGCCGGCCATTCTTTTTCCTTTAAAGACCCGTCCGGGAGTGGTTGTCATCCCGATTGATCCGGGAGCCCGTTCGCTGTGCGATTGTCCGTGAGTGTGAGAACCACCTTTGAAATGATGACGCTTGACCGCTCCTTGAAAACCTTTTCCTTTCGATATTCCGGACACGGTAATCAAATCACCGATTTTAATAAAAATATTTGGGTTAATCACTTCTCCGGAAAAAATCTTTACTTCACCAATTTGGACGCCTTTTTTTTTGCCTTCCTCTATCGATGTAATTTTATCTTTATACTGTTCCAATCTAAACTCCCTTAAAAAACGAAGCGGGGTTTTTATCCCCGCCTTTTCCAATTCTCCTTTGACTGGTTTTTTAATATTTTTGGTTTGACCAAATCCAAGTTTGACCGAAAAATAACCCCGCTTGTCCGGGGTAATTACGTCAATAAGATGACACAAAGAAGTATCGATAAAAGTAGTCGGGATCCTTTCTCCTAATTTATCAAACCGTTGAGTTTGAACTGATTTTTTTCCTAAAATAAAAGCTGGCATAAAAAAAGGCCCCAGATTGGGGCTAATATTCCAATCCGGAAAACATTAATCCTTAGCTCCCGAACAAAAGGATAAATAACATGTGAGGAACATTATATAACATAACTTTTTATTGGTCAAACGCATTTAAGCAAGATTACATTTTTACCTCAACCTCAACGCCGGCAGGAAGCTCCAGATGCATCAAAGAATCAATTGTCTGATTAGTAGGATTGATAATGTCAATCATTCTTTTATGAGTTTTTAACCCAAAATGTTCACGGGCATCCTTATCAATGAACGATGCTTTATTAACAACAAACATTTCATTTCGTGTAGGCAAAGGAATCGGGCCAATCACATTAGCTCCCGTCCTGATCGTCGTATCAACAATTTTTTGACAGGTCTCATCGATTAATCGATGATCATACGACTTAAGCCTAATTCTGATTCTTCCTTTCGGCATAGTATTAAAGTGCGAAAAACTCTCTTATTTAATTATTTTAGTTACAACTCCTGCTCCAACCGTGTGTCCACCTTCGCGGACGGCAAACTTCAATCCTTCTTCCATGGCAGCCGGATAGATAAGTTTTCCTTTAATCTTGACATTGTCTCCCGGCATAACCATTTCGACCCCTGCTGGCAACTCTACCTCTCCGGTAATATCGGTGGTCTTGATATAAAACTGGGGTCGATATCCTTTGAAAAACGGCGTGTGTCGGCCGCCTTCTTCTTTTGTAAGAATATAGATCTCTGCGTCAAATTCTGTGTGTGGTGTGATTGAGCCTGGTTTGGCAATTACCTGACCACGAATCACATCATCTTTTTCAACACCTCGGAGTAACAAACCGACATTATCACCGGCTCGCGCCTCATCCAAAGTCTTTTTAAACATCTCCACTCCGGTAATAACCGTTTTTTTTGTCTCTTTGATACCAATTATCTCCATCTCTTCATTTACCTTGGCAATACCTCTTTCAACTCTTCCCGTGACAACTGTTCCCCGACCGGAAATAGTAAAGACATCTTCAACCGGCATCAAAAATGGTTTATCAACCGGTCTGACTGGGTCTGGGATATATTCATCAACTGTCTTCATAAGAAGTTCTATTGCCTTTAAACCTTCTGGGTCATCGGCTAATGCTTTTGTAGCAGAGCCTCGAATGATCGGAACTTTATCTCCAGGAAATTTGTATTTAGTTAAAAGATCTCTTACTTCCATCTCAACTAAATCCAAAATTTCTTTATCGGCCACCATATCACATTTATTCAAGAAAACGATTATGGCGGGAACGTTTACCTGACGGGCAAGCAAAATATGTTCTCTGGTTTGAGGCATTGGACCATCCGGAGCCGAAACGACCAAGATGGCGCCATCCATCTGAGCGGCGCCGGTAATCATATTCTTAATATAATCGGCATGTCCCGGAGCATCAATGTGGGCATAGTGCCTTTTATCAGTTTCATATTCACTGTGGTGAAGATTAATGGTAACACCACGGGCTCTTTCCTCAGGAGCTTTATCAATATCTTCATATTTCAAAAATTTTGCCTGGCCTTTTTTTGACAGGACATAATGAATTGCTGAAGTTAAAGTTGTCTTACCATGATCAACGTGACCAATTGTCCCAATATTTAAATGAGGTTTATTCCTCTTAAAAACGCCGTCTGCCATATATTTATATAAAATAAATTAATAACAAAAAAATAACCAAGCCTTACTTATTATAACGGAAAAAAATAAAAAAACAAGAAGGCTTTTTAAGCTTTAAAACTTATGATACGGATTGAGGAACAAAATGTCAATGGCAATGATACAGAATTTTAAAAATTACTACACCCTAATATTACGTAGTAGTATTTTCCAGACATTATCTTGTGAACGATCGTACATAAGATAATATTTTCAAACCGTGACAATTTGTAACGGTTTCATTTCCTCAAACGTTTTTTGCTACAATGTTTGACATGAGCGAGTTCGTTTTAAATAAAGAACAGTTGCAGGCGGTAAAATATAATAAAGGTCCTCTTCTGATTATTGCCGGGGCCGGGACGGGAAAAACTTCAGTCATTGTTGAAAAAATAAAATACCTGGTCAAAAAGAAAATCGCCAAACCGGAGCAAATTCTTGCCCTAACCTTTACCGAAAAAGCCGCTTCGGAAATGGAAGAAAGAGTTGACCGGGCCATGCCTTACGGATATTTCCAAATGAATATTTCGACCTTTCATGCTTTCGCCGACCAGATCTTAAAAGAAAATGGTTATCAGATTGGCCTGTCTTTAAACTTTCGTTTAATGACGGAGGCAGAAACAATTATCTTTTTGAAACAAAATCTTTTTTTATTTAATCTCAAATACTTTCGACCACTTGGAAATCCCAATAAATTCCTTGAGGCACTTCTTCAGCATTTTTCCCGTCTGCGCGACGAAGATATTTCGCCGGATGATTATTTGAGGTGGACAAAAACTTATGAAGAAAAAATTGAGAAAGAAAAATACCATGAACTTGCTCAAGCCTATCAGACCTATCAAAAACTGAAACTTAAAGACGGACTAATGGATTTTGCTGATCTTGTTTATTATGTATTAGAACTGTTTCGAAAACGTCCTGGTATTTTAAAACATTATCAGCAACAGTATCCTTTTGTTTTGGTTGATGAATTCCA
>ERZ1292633.1875-Hain-H41-02um-R1-1875-length-22148-cov-8_pt1 | contig 22148 bp, 20 predicted proteins | sample MGYA00564406_ERZ1292633 | MGnify/ENA primary metagenome ERZ1292633 (study PRJEB36523, sample SAMEA6512639) | groundwater metagenome | collected 2019-01-08 | study: AquaDiva: Metagenomics assemblies of 32 groundwater samples
AACGCCTTCCTGCGAGCGGCGATGCGCGTCGTGAATCAAAAAGAAGAGGCGGAAGACATCGTTCAGGACGCATTTACAAAAATTTATGTACACGCAAATAAATTCCAAAAGCAAGAAGGAGCATCGTTCAAAAGCTGGGCATACAGAATAGTTTTAAATACGGCATTTACGCATTATAGAAAAGCACAAAAGCATCGCGAAAATGGAATTGAATTTGAAGATCCATTTCTCGTGGAGCAAGTCCTAGCATCGCATGTTGAAGAAATCCCAATAGATCGGTATGTCATCAACGCAGTTATGGAAGAAATCCCAGAAGACTTACGCTCACTCCTTACCGCGCATTATCTTGATGATCGGCCATACAAAGACATTGCAAAAAAAAATAAAACGACAGTTTCAGCGATTAAAATGAAATTATTTAGGGCTCGCGCCGCATTCAAGAAAGTTCTTAAAACGCATGAGGTTTAAGCAGGGTACAAAATTTTAATTATCAACCTCTAATTTTTTAAAAATCAAGAACATGGAAAACGCACATTCAATTTCGCCAAAGACAAAATCAACAATAATGCGCAAGGTATATGGCGTATGGCTCATGCGCCAAGTTGCTCCTGTGATGTTTTTTGAACTTCCTGCAATTGGAATTCTTGCTTTTTTTGCCGCAAAACTTATCTTCGTTGAAACGGTGCTTACGAATATGGCACTATCGGTGAACGGCGTTACGGATGGAATCCGTTTTATACTTATGGCGTTTATTCATACACAAATTGAAACGCAGATTGTTCTCGGCCTCTCTATTGCCACAGGTCTTTTCTTTGTGAAAGATTCGACCAAAAGCATTCGGGGACTTTCTTTCCTGTTGCAATAACGCATCAGGTTTTATGTAAAAACACCCCGCTTTTAAGCGGGGTGTTTTTATTGCCATTAATATAAAATTTTTATCTTAACTTACGATTCGCAACCGTCCGACGAAAACGGACACTTCTCCAGTTCACATTTAAGAGGTGTGATGCCGTTTATTCAGTCTTCACTTTTAATTTTTGCCCGCCAGTCTGTTTTTTGGGAAGCTTGATGGTCAAGATTCCATTTTTTATTGATGCGTCTGCTTTAGTTTCGTCAATTTCTTCTGGAAGAATTACAGAACGAGAAAATGAACCCCAATACAGCTCACGATAAAAATAATTGTCATCACGAACTTCTTCGGCTTGTTTCCTGGTTCCCTTAATCGTAATCATATCGTGTGTGAGCGTGATATCAATGTCATTAGGATCCGTACCGGCAACAGCAGATTGAATAATTATTTTATCCGCTTTTTCAAAAATATCCACGGTAAGCTGTCCCTCGGTCTGAAGAGCCGCCCATTCTTTTTTTTCTTTACCACGCGACACGACAGCACCTCGCGAAGCAACTGACTCAGCTTCATAGTTGGATTCTGTTTCCGCCCCCTCAATCGTCGGCTCTATAAAAACACCTGACTCCTGCGCTTTTTCTATTGAAACGCTTCCTGTAAGTTTTTCAAAAAATGATGCCATAAAATTTATAAATTATATGCTTTATTACTGAACAAAATTAACGCGTCGTCTCCGTAGCCGTTCAAATTCTACAAAAACGACGATAGCAAGAATGATTAAAAAAAGTATCAAATATGACGCACCCTGAGAAACGACTCCTTTTATAAGTATAAGATAATTAAAAGCCGCGTGCAATGCTGTCGCCGTAAGAAGACCAAAAAAAATGACGGATCTTCGATTCGGCGATACATACGCCCTTGCAATAAAATATCCAAGAACTCCCGACGCAAGAACATGAAGAAGATTCGCTCCTAAAAAACGCCCCGCCACAAGCTCTAACCCCGCAAAAAACTCGCCCCGAAAAACAGGAAAAGAAAAAAGAGCGTTTTCAATCGCAGCAAAACCCATCGCAGAACTCATAAGATAAATCATCGCGTCAATCGGTTCGTCAAATTCACGGCGCAGGGCAATAAGATTCTGTACAACAAAATATTTTGCATATTCTTCCGTAAATGCCATAAAAAGAAAAAGAAAAATAGGATACTGCGCGGTGAGATTCGCAAGCGTTTGTCCGGTCATCCGAATCCCGTAATACTGGATAACGGCAGTTGGGATTGCGACAAGAATTCCTCCGACAAACGCCGTCATGATAAGTCGCTTTGGCTCTGGGTGATCATCCTCGCGCAGATAGAAAAAAAGCCAAATAACTGGCGGAAGAAAAGTCAAAAATAAATACCCCGCATTCGTGATGAGAAAAAAAGCGAGTTTTCCACAATCAAAATTAATAATCGCACAGTCCATTATTTAGAAGGCCACCTCTTAATCATAAGAAGTGCGCCGTCTGTATGTAGTGTACTATAAATTTCTTCTGTAATAAACGGCATAAACGGATGGAGGACCGTGATGCATTCAATAAGTGCATAGCGAAGAAGAATGAGATTTTCTTTCGTGTCGTGTTCTTTGGCGTATTCAATATATGTGTCTGCAAATTCGTACCAAATAAACCCATACAATACATGGAGTGCATGACCAAATTCATAATCATCAATTTTTTTACTGACTTCAGGAATAAGTGCGGTTAATTTTTGATAAAACGCGCGCGCAGTATCATCAAACGCGATCGCTGTAATATCCACGGGAATTTCTGCGACATTTTCCGTTTTTATCATAACAAACCGTGCCATATTCCAGAGTTTATTTGCAAATTTTTTCCCAGCAAAAACATGCTCCTCCGCCCAACGAATATCCTGCGTTCCCATATTTTGCCAGATAATACCGAAACGCGTTGCGTCCGCGCCGTATTTTTCAATTAAATCCATTGGATCAATCCCCGTACCCAATGATTTTGACATCCGTTTGCCGTCTTTCGTGAGAACAGTCGCGTGAATAATAACATCCGTAAACGGCTTCTGACCGGTAAATTCCAAACCTGAATAAATCATACGCGCAACCCAAAGGTTGATAATATCGCGGGCAGTGGAAAGAACATGATTCGGATAATACGCTTCAAGATCTTTTGTTTTTTTGGGCCACCCCAAAATTGCAAACGGCCACAACGCGGACGAAAACCATGTATCAAGAACGTCTGTTTCTTGGACCATCTCGCACTTCCCGCAAAAAGGGCACGCTGTCGGTTTTTTATCAGCAACAACAAAATCCGAAATTCCACGCTCTTCATTCTGAGCGTTCTGAATTCCCAGTTTTTTATCGCAATAAAAAACTGGGATGCGATGCCCCCACCAAATTTGCCGAGAAATATTCCAGTCATGAACATTTTTAAGCCAATCAAAATATACTTTTTCCCAGCTCTTTGGATAAAATCTAATTTCCCCTTTTTCAACTGCCTCAATGGCTTTTTCTGCAAGCTTTTCCATTTTTAAAAACCACTGCAAAGACGGCAACGGCTCAATACCGCCTTCACACCGATAACACACCGCAACATTATGGGTATACTCTTCGATTTTTTCCACAAGGTTCTGCCGAGCAAGCTCTTCAAGAATAACCTGACGACATTCTGCAACTTTGAGTCCAGCGTATGCACTCCCAGCGCCCTCTGTCATTTTTCCTAATGGTCCGATGACTTTATGTATCGGCAAATTATTTTTCTCTCCGATGCGCGCGTCTAAAAGATCGTGCGCAGGAGTTACCTTTACAGCTCCCGTGCCAAAGTTCTCATCTATCTCTTTGTCGGCAATAATTGGAATCTCCCGATTCTGAATTGGAAGAATAACGGGCGTTCCAATGAGATTTTTATATCGCGCGTCGGACGGATGTACTGCAATCGCCGAATCACCGAGCATTGTTTCGGGTCGCGTGGTTGCAACAATAACCCACTCTTGTTTCTTTTTTTCTCCTTCTTTATTTTGAACACACGGATACTTGATATAATAAAGCTTTGTTTTTTCTTCTCTGTATTCTATTTCCAAGTCAGATAAACTCGTCTGACAGCGCGTGCACCAATTGATAACTTTTTCCGCCCTGTAGAGGAGTCCGTTTTTATGGTAATGAAGAAACGCGAACACAACAGCTTCCTGATATTTTTCGTCCATCGTAAATCGCGTACGCGACCAATCCATAGAAACTCCAATTTTTTTAAACTGATCCAAAATAATAGCGCCATATTTTTCTTTCCATTCCAATATTTTTTCTAAGAATTTTTCACGACCGCAATCATGACGCGATATCCCCTGCTTCTTGAGGTTTTTTTCAACGACATTTTGTGTTGCGATACCAGCGTGATCCGTTCCGGGAACCCAAAGAGTTTTGTATCCTTCCATTCGTTTTTTTCTAATAAGGATATCCTGAATCGTTGCGTTTAGAGCATGCCCCATATGCAATGACCCCGTAATATTCGGCGGGGGAATAGAAACGCAAAATGTTTCATACGATTTCGGGTTATCAGTCCGTAGCTGATGCGCTTCGGGCGCAAAAAAACCCGACTCCATCCATAATCGGTATATCTTTTCTTCGGTTTCGCGCGGATTGTATTGCGATGAAATTTCTTTTGACATTTTATATTATGAATAGCACCATGAATAGGGCTATTGTATCATGTATAACGGTCCTTTGAGAATTGAGGAGGTGATTTATGCATAATCACGGAAGCCCCAAAGAACCGATTTCTTTTGAACTTGATGTTCATACTGGACAGGTCATCGTCAAAATTTCATTTAATATATTCCTTAATCACACAAATCCAAAACAGGGCCTGATACTTTTTCCGGAACAAATGGATTTTTTGAAGGAAAAAATAGAAGATGCAATTCTTAAAAACAACGGTGAAAAAATTCCATCAAGTTAATACCCGCGCCACTAAATAATTAGCGCAAACGCAATGATCCATCCGCCCGAATACTCGTGGCGGATTTTTGTTTTCTAAAAAATGCCGCCAAAGCAATCATAAGGGCGTTGTCACCGGCGAGCGAAAGATTGGGAAAAAATATCTGAATATCGGGAATGCTTTTCATAATTTCCTCACGAAGTTTTTTGTTTGCCGAAACTCCGCCACCCATAATAAGGGTTTTTGCTCCGTATTTTTTAATCGCCTGTTTAGTTTTTGCCACGAGCACATCAACCGCCGCCTGCTGAAAGCTTGCTGCAATATCTTCCCGCGAATATTTTTTGTGATCGCGAAGATAGTACAGAACAGAGGTTTTTAATCCGGAAAAACTAAAATGAAGATTTGCGGAATGAATCATCGGACGGGGAAATGCGATTGCACGCGCGTTTCCTTTTTCTGCGTATGCGGAAATAACAGGCCCACCCGGATATCCGAGATTCAACATTTTAGCAACTTTATCAAATGCTTCGCCAACGGCATCATCAAGCGTTTCGCCAATAATTTTATAGCTTCCATTTTTTTTAATAAAAACGAGTTCCGTATGCCCACCACTCACAAGGAGCGCTAATGCCGGAAATTCAAAATTCTGAATTTTGAATTTTGAATTATTTTTTTCGTTTTGATGTATTAATGCCGAGTAAATATGTCCCTCCATGTGATTTATAGGAATGAGCGGTTTTTCCCATAAAAGCGCAAGCGCTTTTGCAAAATTAATTCCAACCCATAGCGCGGGTTCAAGTCCGGGACCGTGCGTCACCGCAATGGCATCAATGATGGGTTTTGTGATTTTAAAAATAATCGGAAAAATTTTTGCAAGTTCTGCCTCCCGCTCCAACGCTTCACCGCACTGAAACATTAAAGCGCCAGAGATTTTCTGTTTTTGCGACTTGTATAATTTTGCCTCTTTAAGAGCGGTAATAAGAATTGGAACCAGATTTTTTTGATGTTCACGATTTGCAAGATTAGGTACTACCCCACCAAATTTTGCGTGCAGTTTTGCCTGTGATGAAACGATATTGGAAAGAACGTAAAATTGGCGACTTGTGTGGGAGCCGTGAGATTCAATGATAGAAATAGCCGTTTCATCGCAACTTGTCTCAATCGCAAGTATCTTCATAATCATAAAAACATACCGCTTTTATTGATATTTTTCAATAATATTGGTACTGTAAAAAGCGTTCTTAAAATTATGGCGCCATCGTCTAGCCTGGTTAGGACAGCGGCTTTTCAAGCCGTTAACACCGGTTCAAATCCGGTTGGCGCTACTAGCATACATAAGGGGGCGCATAACTCATTTGGGTTGAATGCTCCAGCGGAGCATTCAACGAGACTTTTCCATTCCATAATTTGAGTGTACGATGGGCGGTTAGCTCATTTGGTAGAGCGACTCTTTGACGTAGAGTAGGTGAGAGGTTCGAATCCTCTACCGCCCATCGTAAACTTAAAAGCAAAGTCTCCGGGTTTTTCCGTCTAAAGAAAAACAGCGACTCTTTGACGTAGGGTGGGCGAGAGATTTGAGTTCTCTACCGCCTGCTAGTTTTTTCTCTATATTTTTCGCTAAAACGAGCTAAAAAATACCCGCCAAAAAATGGCGTGTATTTTTAATTGGGTCTATCTATGAGCTCAATTTCTTTTCTCCGTGAAATTTTTTATGAACCTCGCGAAGCGTTTCATCCGTCACATGAGTATAAATTTGAGTGGTGGTAATGTGAGAGTGTCCCAAAAGCGCTTGCACCGAACGAATGTCGGCGCCATTGCGCAAAAGATTCGTCGCGAATTGATGTCGCAAAGAATGCGGGGTAATTTTTTTTGCGATACCGGCGCGCGCCGTATATTTTTTTACAAGCCGTTCAATTGAGCGATTTGTAAGGCGCGTCGTATTCTCACCCGAAAACGAACCGTTTTTTGGAATACGAACAAAAAGAGCTTCCTCAATGTCTTCGCGCTTCTTTAGGTATTTCTGAATTGTTTCTTTTGCTGTTTCGGAAAGAAATACGACACGAAGCTTGTCTCCTTTGCCACGCACGGTAAATTCTCCGCGAGAAAAATCTATTGAATCGCGATTCAAAGATGAAAGCTCGGAAACACGGACTCCCGTTGAAAAAAGCGTTTCTAAAATTGCCTTATCGCGAAGCCCGCGCAGATCCTCTCCTGTCGGTGATTTCAGAAGGCGCGTGAGCTCGTTTTCATCCATAAACTGAATGGCGCGGGACGGCATCTTGCCAAGCTCAATCTTTTCGGGAGAAAGGGTTATGATATCGCGTTTTGCCAGATATTTCAAAAAACTCCGCACGGCGATCAGGTGATATATTTGCGTTTGTTTCTTCAGGCCATCGCCACGCGCGTTTTTTAGAGAGTTCAAATATAAACGGTATTTTCGCACAAGTTCCGGTGTGATGTCTTTTGGATCAGCGATATTCGCAAATGCGCAAAAACGCCTTAAATAGTGTTCGTAATTTACCTTTGTTTTAGCGGAACGATTTTTTTCAATCAAAAGATAATCGTAAAAATCCTGCGCCAATTGCTCTATAATAGTGCCCGGTTTTTTTGATGGTTCTATCATACGGCTATTATAGAAAAAATAATTATGTCGCACAATCTTTAAAGAAAGTTCGTGGATTTGGTTCGCTATCAAGGATTCCGTCAACCAATTGAAGTCGCCATACAAAAACTTGCTGAAAATACTGAATTGTGATACTCTATAATGTATATGTTAAAGACAAAAGAAAAATCAAAAGTCATTGAAAAACACCGCGAACACGAAAAAGATACGGGTTCCGCTGAGGTGCAGGTAGCTTTGTTTTCAGAACGAATCAAAGAATTAACAGGACACCTAAAGCACAATCCAAAAGACAATCATTCCCGTCGTGGACTTTTGGGTATGGTCGGAAAACGCCGAAAAATTCTAAAACACCTTCAGAAAAACGATAAACTTCGCTACGGAAAATTGGTTAAAAAGCTTGGCATGAAAAGCGCATGACCGTTATTAAACACAAGGATCAGCGAGTCGCCGTGCTCATTGATGTTCAAAACCTCTATCATTCGGCAAAAAATCTTTATGGTGGGCGCGCAAACTTCAAAGAAATTCTAAAAACCGCGATTTCCGGTCGGGCGCTTGTTCGCGCTATCGGATATGTTATTAAAACGGAATCAGGAGAAGAAGCGGCTTTTTTTAAAGCGCTAACCGAAATTGGAATAGAAACAAAAGAAAAAGACCTGCAAGTTTTTCATGGTGGCGCAAAAAAAGCGGATTGGGATGTCGGAATGACGATTGACGCGGTGCGTCTTGCAGAAACCTATATTGATACGATTGTGCTTATCACGGGAGACGGTGATTTCGTTCCATTGGTAGAGTACTTAAAAGCAAAAGGAATCCAAACCGAGGTTATTTCATTCGGTCGTTCATCGTCTCTGCGTCTAAAAGAAGCAACGGATGATTTTTATGATCTTGATGAAAATCCAAAAAAATATATAATTAAAATCGCGCACCGAAGACGAAACGATGAATAACACAAAGGATTGCGTGAGTGGCTAGAGTTTACCATGAAACATTCGCGTTGCGCGGTAAACTCTGCAACTCTCGTACCCCGCGAACGCTCTTCATATCGTTTTTCGTTGGCAAAAAACAAATGGAGGGAAAAACATTTACTCATTCGCTTGGGACAAAAACGATTTCCGCGACATTCAATAAACTCGCGGAACAAGCAAATGGCCGTGTCATTATGCGTTTTGGCGACACGGTCGTTTTAGTTACCGCGTGCATATCAAAAAAAGAACGAGCCGGCATTGATTTTATGCCTCTCTCTGTTGAATACGAAGAGAAGTTTTATGCCGTTGGACGAATTTTAGGAAGCCGTTTTATGCGCAGAGAATCTCGGCCGTCGGAAGAGGCGGTTCTTTCGGGTCGCTTAACCGACCGCACCATCAGACCGCTGTTTGATCACCGCATGAGAAACGAAATTCAAGTCGTTGTAACAATTCTTTCAACCGATGAAAATGATCCCGATATGATTGGCGTTGTCGGCGCATCATTAGCACTCGGCACATCAAATATTCCATGGAACGGACCGCTTGCGGCGGTTCGCGTAGGAAGAATTGATGGAAAATTTATTATTAATCCAACCCACGAAGAACGAGAAAAATCTGATATTGATCTTGTCGTCTCCGGAACCGAAGACCGCATCAATATGATTGAAGCGGGGGCGTCTGAAGTGCTGGAAAGCGAAGTTCTTGAGGCAATAAAAATAGCCCATGACGAGATTAAAAAACTCGTATCATTTCAAAAAAAAATCATCGCTGAAATTGGAATCCAAAAAATACAGATAGCGTTCGCTGAGGAGATGTATCCGCTGTCAGAAGAAATGTTAAAAGCCATCGGCGACGCCCTCTATCAAAAAGAAAAAAATATTCAAACGGAAAAAATGGCGGAAGCAAAATCTGTGTGGATGAAACATGCGGAAGAAAAGTATGGGGAAGAATTCTCACAAATAAAAGCAGAACATTCCATTGAAGAAGCGATCAATGAAATTGTTCATACACGCATTCTTGAAAAAGAAGAACGCCCTGACGGTCGTCGATGCGACGAACTTCGTGAGCTCTATGGAGAAGTTGGTCTTTTGCCCCGCGTACATGGTTCGGGACTCTTTATCCGTGGACAAACCCAAGCGTTGACATCGTTGACGCTCGGCGGTCCGGGCGATTCTCAAATTATTGAAGGAATGGAAGCTCGTGGAAAACGCAATTTTATGCACCACTATAATTTCCCCCCTTTTTCAACCGGCGAAATTAAACCAATGCGTGGTCCCGGACGGCGGGAAATTGGTCATGGCGCCCTTGCGCAACGCGCACTTGAACCGATCATTCCGACAAAAGAAGAATTCCCCTATACAATTCGGCTCGTTTCTGAAATTCTCTCTTCAAACGGATCGTCATCAATGGCGGCGGCGACAGCATCGTCGTTGGCACTTATGGACGGCGGGGTCCCTATTAAAAAAGTAGTTGCCGGTGTCGCGATGGGACTTATGATGAACAAAAAAGGAGACTACAAAGTTCTTACCGACATTCAGGGGCCAGAAGACCACCACGGAGATATGGACTTTAAAGTCGCTGGAACAAAAGACGGGATTACGGCGATTCAGATGGATGTGAAAATTGAAGGCGTAACTCTTCAAATATTGAAAGATACCTTTGAACAAACGCGAAAAGCACGCATGGAAATCATCTCGGTTGTGGAAAAAACGCTCCCCGCTCCTCGACCAGATTTGGCACCGTTTGCTCCGCGCATTATTTCATTAAAAATAAATCCGGAAAAAATTGGCGTGCTTATTGGTCCGGGAGGAAAAAACATAAACGGAATCATTGACAGTACCGGCGCGCAAGTTGATATTGAAGACGATGGATCGGTGTATATCACATCGGTTAATAAAGAAAGTGGGGAAAAAGCACTCAAACTTGTTCAAGCATGCACACGGGAAATAATTCCCGGAGAATTGTATGAGGGAAAAGTAACTCGCATATTCCCATTTGGCGCAATGGTTGAACTCGCCCCAAAACAAGAGGGCCTCGTTCATATTTCAGAACTTTCCGATGAGCGAATTGACAGCGTTATTGACGCGGTACGCCCGGGAAAAATGGTCACCGTAAAAGTTCGCGATATTGACGCGCAAGGAAGGATCAATCTCACCATGCGTGGAGTAACTCAAACAAACAACTAGCCCTTATTGTATGGCGTTGAGAATCTGGTATTCAGAAAATCTACCCGCCATACGCTATCCCCATGGCAGAGAACATTCAAAAAAATAACGCAAAAGTTCAATCACCGTCGTTCGCGAATGCCCCGGAAGATGAACACAGAGTTCGTACTGAACCGCGAATCCGAACAATGAAATCGGATGTTGACGAACTCTTCCACGAAAAAAAGGAAACGGTTATTTCAGCAATTGCAAAAGAAACCCTTATTGAACCAAAAGAAGCTCAAAAAAAAGACGGCGCGCAAACAAAAAAACTTAATCTTCTTATTGTCGCGGTTCTCTCGGCACTTTTTCTCATTGGAAGTAGCGGTGCGTATTACTATTTCTTTTCTAGTTCATCAAAAAAAATAGCTGTTCCGCAAAAAAAACAGGGGATTCTTGTTCCACGGCCGTTTTTTTCAATGGAAAAATCACGCAACATTATCGTCAATACACCAGATATTGGCAATTTTAATAACACCCTCGCTATTATACGAAATGATCACGAACGCGACGGAACAATAAAACGAATCGTGCTCATTATGCGCGACGGAGAAGAAAATGAGCGCGTTGGCCTATTAAAAGATTTTTTGAACGCGTCAGGCATCACGCTCCCTCAAAATTTAGAGGAGACGCTGATCAATGACATTAACTTCTTTCTGTATTATCAGAACGATACAAGCGTGCACCCAGGACTTATTATTCCCATAGTAAACGAGTTAAAAGCGTTTCGTGCTTTGGTGGATCACGAAGCGGAATTTTTTACCATATGGAAAAACCTCTACAACGAACCCAGCGCTAAATTGGGAAGCGTACTCGCCTTTGAAGATATTACCTATCGCAATATAGACATTCGGCGAATGCAATTTGCCCAAAAAGAAGACTTTGGATTTTATTACGCGATTTTCAAATCAAAAAAATATCTAATCATCGCGACTTCGTTTGAAGAAATAAAAATTATCATTGATCGGCTTTTTGATGCTTTGTAGGCGTTGCGTTTCGTTATAGAATTAAAACTTGTCTGCTTGCAAAAGCGCGTGTGCCGTGATACAAATATAACTGGGTACAATTTTGTGTCATCGCTCGGTCGATATGAAAATTACTATCTTCATCTTTTCGCCTCCTCAGCGAAACACGGGGAAATTCTTAACGCTCGTCATGGACTCCTCGCTGAATCTTTCGCTTTTGACGGCGAAAGCCCCAGGTGTTTCTTTACGGCTCCGCAGGAGCTTTGCCTAAAACACCCGCTCATGCCAAGCAGTTGGCATGAACCCGTTCGGAATGAAGCAGTTCATTCCGAACCTCATCGCTAGCCATAATAAAAGAAGATTTTATCTTAAAAACTTAAAAAATCAATGCTGGAAAAACATATAACACTTGAATTTGAAAGGCGTCTTGAAGAAGAAAAAGTGCGGATTGAAAAAGAGCTTTCTGAAATTGCCGTAAAGACACCGGGCGATAAAGACAAGTGGCGCGCCACATATCCATTTAGCGATGACGATAAGTCAGGATCTTCGAGCTCAATAGAAGACATGAGCGATGAAGTTGAAGAATACAACGAACGATTGAGCGAAGAAGATACGCTTGAAAAACGGCTTCACGAAATTAATATGGCGCTTGAAAAAATCAGCGCAAACACCTACGGCATCTGCTCCGTCTGCAACAAAGACATTCCGATGGAACGATTAAATGCAAATCCCGCCGCTATGCAAGATATTCAGCACGCGAGATAAGCGTACAGCGTTCAGTTCAGAGAATCTAATTTTTGATTTTTTACTGAACGCTGTACGCTATTTTTATTTTATGGTTACAATTCATTCCGCACAAATTACTGGTCTGCACGCAACGCTTATTCCTATTGAAGTTGATGTTTCTCCGGGACTTCATGTTTTTTCTATTGTCGGACTTGCTGATAAAGAAGTACAGGAATCCCGTGAGCGGGTCGGAGCGGCAATCCGAAACATAGAAGGTCGTTCTCCTCATAAACAAAGCGGACGAATTATCGTTTCTTTGGCTCCAGCAGACATTAAAAAAGAAGGCCCTCATTTTGATCTTCCGATTGCCCTTGGGTATCTTGTCGCCTCCCGACAAGCTGTTTTCAACGCGAATAAAAAATTATTTCTTGGCGAATTAGGACTTGATGGAAACTTGCGCCCTGTCCGCGGAATCCTCTCAATCGCTTTAACGGCAGAAAAGGCAGGGTTCACCGAACTCTTCGTTCCGAAAGGAAACGGCGCCGAAGGGGCGCTTGTACATAATCTTGCGGTGTACGAATTTGAAAATTTACAACAACTCCTTGAACACCTTGAAGGGCGGGCGATACAGCGCCCACTTCCACACACAAACTTTGAATCCGAAACACACACAACTGGGATTGATTTTACTGATATTGCAGGACAATTCGCGGCAAAACGCGCCCTTGAAATTGCCGCGGCCGGAGGGCACAATATTCTTCTGTGGGGACCCCCTGGTTCAGGAAAAACAATGCTTGCAAAAGCATTTCCCGGCATTCTGCCTCCGATGGATTTTGAAGAAGCGCTCCAAGTAACAAATATCCACAGCATTGCTGGATTACTCCCCCAAAAATCATCGCTTGTAACCAAACGGCCAATCCGCGCCCCCCATCACACCGCTTCCACAGCGGCTATTATCGGAGGCGGAACAAATCCAACTCCGGGTGAAATTACATTAGCGCATCGCGGAGTACTCTTTCTTGATGAGTTTCCGGAATTTCAGCGCGCTGTCATAGAGGCACTTCGCGAACCTTTGGAAGAAAAAGTAATTACCGTTGCTCGAGCGCGGGGAAAAGTTACCTATCCGGCAAATGTCATTCTTTTAGCAGCGATGAATCCCTGTCCATGCGGAAACAAAAATCATCCCAAAAAAGAATGTGTGTGCCGAGAAACAGATATTCAAAAATATCAGCGAAAAATTTCCGGTCCGATTCTTGATAGGATTGATCTCTATGTGGAGGTTCCATTTCTTGAATATGAAATACTGCGACAGGCGCCGTCTCAAACAGAAACCTCTTTAGCCATTCGCGCGCGCGTATCTAGGGCGCGTGAAACACAAAAAATGCGCTTTAAAAAAGAAGGGACAAGCTCAAACAGCGATATGAACACAAAAGAATTAAAACGATTCGCGGTTATTTCTACCGAATCCGACGAGGTTATGAAAAAAGCAGTTGCTCGCTTCGCGCTCTCGGCGCGATCCTGCACACGAATTCTAAAAGTCGCCCGCACAATTGCCGATCTTGCCGGCTCCGAACATATCGCGACCGATCATATTACCGAAGCACTCCAGTATCGCCCTCAATTTGAAAATTGATATATTAGACATTTTGCACAAAAGGCATAATGAAACAAAAAACCGTCCGCATGAGGCAGACGGTAATGACCACTCAACGCATTCGACTTACCAACTCCAGTATTTCGTTATCTTCACTACTCAAATACTACCATTGTCTTTGGCACCCATATTTTTGTGGCGTTTATCCACCCCTTACCGCCACAACTTTGTCCGGGAGCCCATACAAGATAAGAGCCGCTTTCTTCATTGGCAATTTCAACTGCCATCCGTTGCTTTTCTTTATCAATAATTCCTTTTACAAAAAATCCAGAGACGCTATTTCCATCATGATCAATTGCCTCAACCCCATATTCGTCAGAAAACATCCCATCAAAAACCTCGCATCGTAGAAACGCTTGCAATTTTTTTCGCAAACACGGTCTTTCATTTCTCATCGCGTTCCTCCTTTTTGTTCAACGATTCGTCGTTATATTATTTTCACAAAAAATGATTTTCTTTAAGTATATCGCATGGGTTGGGATAAAGTTTTTTTACATTTTTAAGACCCTCAATGCCTTCAAAATATTGATCGAATATTCCGTCATAATCAAAGTCAATCCACGCCTGAAAACTCTTATCACTGCTGGAAAAAATTCCAAATGTTTTTCCGTCTTCGGTCATTAACGCGACGATCGTTTCCTGGCCTTTATGCATATAAAACTTCACGCCACAATCAAAAAGACTTCCACGATCAAATCGAAATTCCTGAATGTTTGGAGCTGGCGGAATAACATCCGCTGTTACCGCAATACCCGCAGCATTGGCAAAATAAATTTGAATAACCGTAAAAAAATATATGGTCGTAAAAAATCCTCTATTCATAGAGCGCCCCACCATATCACCATATCACCATATTGTGAAAAAACTCTCTATTTCGCTATTCTATCACTCTTCATTGATATTTATAAGATTAACGCTTTTCGCTTTTTAAAATGGGTTTTTTGCTCCACGAATCTCAAAATGGACATGGCATCCGGTAGAATTTCCGCTTGAACCGATTGTCCCGACCGTTTGAGCTTGAAATATATGCTGACCAACACTCACATAAACCGTGCGCATATGAGCATAGAGCGTTTGTGTTCCGTTTTCATGTGAAATAACAGCGTAGCGTCCATATCCTCCATTCCACCCTGAAGAACGGGCTATAAGAACCGTGCCCTCGGCAGACGCCATAACAGGAAGACCGCATGTATTGGCCAGATCCACGCCATTATACCCGTGAAGACCGTGGGGATTAGCTTTTGTAACGCGCGCGTTTCTTCCTCCAATAATAGGACGAAGATAGTATCCTATTAATTCGGGCAAACTCGCGAAACGAGAAACGCTTAAGCGAGGGGCTGGCATGGATGGAGTTAAAATCTCCTGAACCTCGCCATCAGGAATAATAACCTCGCTCCCAATCGCAAGCTTCTCGCCAATGCCAAAACCGTTAAACTGGGTGATTTCATAGCTTGAACCATTAAATTTCTTTGCGATTGACTCAATCGTGTCTCCTTTTTTAACTATGTATTGAACGCCCGAAACTGGTAAAATAACAAGCGTATCACCCGGCTTAATGAGACGAGTATTACGAATATCATTTGCCCACAAAATCGTATTAACCGTAACTCCAAAAGAATGGGCAATTGCCGTTAAATTATCGCCCTCTTTTACCGTGTATGTGGTAATTTCTGATTTTAGATCGTCGCTCAATATACCCTGCGAATTAAAATGGGAAGCAAGAGCGCTCCCCTGAACAATGGAGAGTCCCGGACCAGAAGCAGGGTCGTCCTTTGGCGATGAAGCAGGAAAACCCGCGGAAACAGGAAGCGCCAAAAAAATAAAATTTGCCGTATTTTCTCCTGCGCTTATAGGTTCGGTAAATACCGTTGCCGTTTCTTCTATCATATCCTCACGAAAAACATCAAAAATAGCTTTCAGGGGATTGAACCCCCACGCGGCAGAAGCGAGTGCTGGCAAAAAAACACCGCAAAACACTACAAAAACAAAAAAGCCCCTTAAAAAAGCCAAAAGCTTCTTTTGAGGAAGAAGCGTTTTTAGACCACTATTATTCATTTTTGACAAACCCACGCATAAAGCAGATTCCTGATATTTCTCTTTACCTTGTTTTTGCGGGGTTTCCCATTGTTTCGTATAAATAACAAATTATGTTAAACGATAGTATTGATGAGCTTTTTCTACATTCTTCCAACATCAACACGAACTTAAATTATACCAAAAAAATATAAAAATAGCAAACAAAAGTTATCCACCCAACTATATAGAAAATTACGATTTCTATAATTTTGTAAGCTATAAACTGTGTTAAAAAACTGTTAAGATAGACAAAATGAACGACAATCTTTTAAAGGATCTCAACGAAAAACAACGGATTGCAGTAACCTCAACCGAGGGGCCCCTCCTGATAATTGCCGGAGCGGGATCTGGGAAAACAAAAACTATTATCCATCGCATCGCCTATCTCATTGACCAGGGGATTCCTCCTTCGGCTATTCTTGCAATCACTTTTACAAACAAGGCCGCAGAAGAAATGCGCATGAGAATACAAAAGATTCTCTCAAATTTTGGGCTTCCAATTTCTCCGTCCAGAGCGGGGAAACCATCCGCCCCCGATGGAGAAATTCCGTTTATCGGAACCTTTCATTCGTTCTGCAATAAAATTCTTCGCGCTGAAGCGCGCCGACTCGGTTTCACGCCATATTTTACCATCTGCGATGAAGATGATTCGTTATCGCTCATAAAAGAAATACAAAAAAACCTAGAAATGAATCCAAAGCAGTTTCCAGCTGGAACAATGGCGCACGCAATATCCCGTGCAAAAAGCGAGCTTATCGGCGTTGAACAATACCACGAAAGTGCGCGTGGAGAATTTTTCCCCGAAAAAGCAAGTATCGTATATACCGAATACCAAAAACGATTATTTGAATCAAACGCGCTTGATTTTGACGATCTCATTATGAGCGTCGTCGTTCTTTTTGAAAAATTCCCCGAAGTCCTTGAACAATACCAAAATCGCTACCGCTATATTCATGTTGACGAGTATCAGGATACAAATGTCGCTCAATATCGTTTCGTGCGCCTTTTGGGCGGGAAACGCAACAATGTCGCCGTCGTCGGAGATGACGCGCAAAGCATTTATTCATTTCGGCACGCCGACTATCGCAATATCCTCAATTTTGAAAAGGATTGGCCGAACGCATCATCTGTCGTTCTTGATCAAAATTATCGTTCAACGCAAACAATTCTTGATGCCGCCGGCGATATCATTTCAAAAAACACACTCCAGAAAAAAAAGCGCCTCTGGACAAAGAAAGAAGGCGGAGAAAAAATCATCATCGCGGGGCTCCCTGACGCGCGCGCCGAAGCTGACTATATAATTCAGCAAATTGAGGGACTGCGAGAGAAACACGAGACACCATACAAAGACTGCGCGATTTTATACCGCACAAACGCGCAATCCCGCGTTATTGAAGAGGCGTTTTTAGAAAATGATATTCCATACATTATGGTAGGCGGAGTGCGATTCTACGCGCGCAAAGAAATAAAAGACATTGTAGCATATTTTCGTTTTGCAATGAACGAAAAAGACGCGCTCTCGCTCAAACGAATTATCAATGTTCCGCCAAGAAAAATAGGAAAACAAACACTCTTAAAATTTCTCAATGCTACGCCCCTCCGCGAAAACGAGGGGCACGCTGTTTCAATTTTTACCAATACCATAAATTGGCTTCGCGAAGAAATAAAAACATTTCCGCCGTCAACAGTCATCGCGTCATTCATTAAAAAAATTCAATACGAACGGTATCTTGAAGATGGATCAAAAGACCCCGAAGCGCGCATTGAGAATATCAAAGAATTGATAACGCTCGCGTCGCGTTATGACACAATGGAAAAACCGCAGGGAATACTGAAAATGCTTGAAGATGTCGCGCTTTTTTCTGAAGCAGAAAACGCTGAAGGAAAAAAGGAGGGCGTGTATCTTATGACGCTCCACGCCGCAAAAGGCCTTGAATTCCCCGTGGTATTTATAACGGGAATGGAGGAAGGTATTTTCCCCCATTCGCGCGCAACGCTTGATCCGTCAGCACTTGAAGAAGAACGGCGTCTTTGCTATGTCGGGCTCACGCGCGCAAAAATTCGCGCATATCTTTTGTATGCACACCGCAGAATGCTTTTTGGTTCAACGCAAGCAAACCTCCCGTCGCGATTTCTTTCCGAAATATCACCAGAACGAATTGAGCGTCATTCGCCCGATAAAAACGCAAACGAAATGGAAGAATACGACCCTGATTAGAGCCATTAAAGATTGCTTTTTTATACTATCAATCAAAAAACAAAACACTTCAAGACAAAGTCCCGAAATGTTTTGTTTAATCGCTCCACCGCTTATTTCTAACTACTCGTCCCCACATGACCCGCGATGTCAGCCTCACCAACTCTAACACATGTTGGGGGAATGGGGATAAATACTATACATGGGTGTTCAATGGGAAAATAAGTCCCAAGCCACCAAGCCCCCGGTCTAAAAGAATACCAGCTATGAAAACCGAATAAAATTGGCGAGAGCATAAGGAGAAAAGATACATACAGCCTATCATCATCGCTGGTTCTGCTCTTTGGTTTTGGCAGGTCTCCCTGAAGCCATACCATTACTCCAAAACTACAAAGACATGGAATAAAAAACGCAACCTTATCCCCAAAATTGAATGGGTTAAAAAACCCTATTTGCGCATACGCATTATAAGGAAGCAAAAACTTTTCTAAAACACTCAAAACCAAATTATTTTTTTCTTCATGTTCCGACAATGACGCGTCTATTTTTTTTCTTACGGCAAAATGTTCGTTTTTTGCCAGCGCTTCGTATTTAATATAAAAATCAGAAACCTCTTGTTTTGTGAAACTCCCAGAAGGCACACCCTGCGCCATACCAATAAGCTTCATTGTTAACATATCAAAGGCGATATTTTTTTTATGAACGGCTATTGCCTCACCAACAACTTTAATTGGCTTCGTATAGGCTATTTTTGCTTCTAAAAATTCTTTTTGCACCGCTAATGACGACTGAATTATAGAAAAATCGCCCTCATTCAAGGCTTTTCTAATTAGTTCAGGGACAAAAAGCGGAATTTTATTTTCACCCGTTAAAACAGGAGCGAATTTTCTTCCATCAAAAACCACATCCTTCACATTAGTAGCAAAATACCTGAAATAATCTTCAGCGGTTGATACGCCATTGCTATCAATGATTATTTCGGAATCTTGTACCGTTGGAAGAGTAAGTCCTTTCCTTTCTAAGGAAACTACTTTTGGAACATTTATTAAACTTGATGGCGTTTGAATACCAAAAACCGATACATCGGCAATGTCTGTTTTTGCGTTGTTTTGAGTTTTTTCAATGTTTTCTGTTGTTTTTTGTCCAAAAGACGCCTCCGCTTTTGGCGAAAGTGCTATCAATACCCGATATTTTGCCATAGAAATTGGTCCAAAATATCCCGCCGAAGGCATAATTCCGTTATTGGCTTGCCATTTGGCAACCGCCTGACGGGTAATAGAACCAAAATAGCCAGTCGGTCCTCCGGCAAACGCAAAATACCCGCTTAAACCCAAGTACTTTTGAAGACACGAGACATCTTCACCGCGCGCACCAAAGACAAGCGAACGAGTAAAAACACAATCAAAAGAATTAAAAACTACGCCAATTTTAGCTATTTCTTGGGCTTTTGCGTTCAAAAACGAAAACTGCGAAAACAAAACACTTACCAGAATAAAATACGCCTGCCATAAATTTGTTTTTCTCATACTTTTCGCGCTTTTCATATGGTTTAAATTCTAGACCGTTCAAAGATTTTAATAGCATACCATAAATTTTTGACCCCTCTAGTTATCCACAGCCCATTCATATCATATAAACAAGAAATGCCGTATAATTTAATTGTGTCAATTTTTACTTTTACGAGATTTCCAAAATCGCGTTTCGGACGATTTTTTGTTGTTTTTTTCGCGCTCATAGCGGTTGGATTTTTTATCCTCTTTACAACAGCGCCCGACCCGTCATTCGTACAAAAAAATGAGCCGATCATACCACTCTCTCCTGAAGAAGAATTCAAACGAACATTTAAAGAAGAATTAAATAAAGACGCCGACGAAGACGGTCTTCGGGAATGGGAAGAAGCGGTCTATAAAACCAACGCGGAAAATCCCGATACGGATGGGGATGGGACTTCGGATGGCGATGAAATCAAGCAAAACAGAAATCCGCTTGTCAAAGGACCAAAGGACACAGTTGCTCCACCCACAGAATCTGACGCGTCTGGCGCCATCACATTTAAATCAGAAAAAGGGAACCTAAGTCAGGGATTCGTGGAAAAACTGATGAGCGATCCGAATTTTATGACTGCGCTGGAAAACAAGGGTGTTGGAATTTCAGAATCAACAGTAAGTGACTACATTAAAGAACTGAATCTCGGCTCCACTCTTGATACGGCTCAAAAAACTCCAATTTCAAAACTTTCTATTATTTCAGATGAAAGTGAGACTGCCGTACAAATGTATTTTGAGTCCTTCGGCAAACTGTATGTTGCAAACAGCAAACCATTTATCGCGCTTGGCGGGGACGATCTTAATTTTTTGACAAAAGTTATGGAAACGGAAAATTACGGAGAATTAAAAAAAATTGATTCACTCATCATGGCACTGGAAACCATCGTCAAAGACGCGGACAAACTTCCAATTCCAAAAAACATTCTATGGTTCCACCAAAAAGAAACCGATCTTCTGCGGGAAAGCAAAAAAGAATTTGAAATGATGCGTGGAGCTGACACAGACCCGCTCAAAGCGCTTATTTCCGCGCACAGACGAATAAAAACAAAAGAACAAGTCGTCGCCCTACACTTTGAAGAACTTAAAAACTGGCTGGAAGAAAAAAAATTTACACTCGGTAGTTACGGTTCTTTGTTTTTCCTTGGAAAAAATATTGGAAAACCAAATTAGCATTTAACGAATAGACGGCAATGCATTGTAAAAAAATTCAAAAATCAATAGCACTCATTCTTGTAATTGCCATACTGGTACCGATTTTTGTAGTACCACAACCAGCGCAAGCAGACCTAAGCACCATTGAGTGGGTTGGCATTGCGGTCGCGGTAGCAGCGGTCGCGGGTATAGTTGCTATTGTGACTGGCCTTACCTCCGCTTCAGCTGGTGCCACAGGCGTCGCCACAGGTATTGACATCGTGGCAGGACCTCTCTTTGTTCCGATCACCGACCTCACTGCAAAAAATGTCCTTAAAACAGGTAGCGTTACTCAATCCGCAGTTCAAACAACAGCTCAAACCGAGCCGTCGCTATGGGGCAAAGCCAAAACATTTGTTCTTGATGTCTTAGCAAAAGCGGTTTTTCGCATACTTCTTAAAATAGTAAAAGATATGATTATTAATGCCATCCTTACTGGAAATTTCAACGGGCCAACATTCGTGCAGAACTTTCAACTTGATTTCAAAACGGCAGGTAAAAACGCTGCCCGAAGTTTTGCTTCACAGTTGTTTGGCATTAATTTCTGTAATTTCAACCCGCCGATACGACCGCTCTTTATATCCATAAGTTATCAATTTAAATTTCAATGCACCGCAACCCGTCAGCTCTATGACCAGTACCTCACGAACCCCGGCAGAATGATGCTGTTAGACCGAATGCTTGCGACGGATCCGTCCACCAATTTTATTCAATCAGTGATTGCTGTCGGACAGTCCCGTAGCGAACAAATCGCACAAGGCCTCGTCTCCCGCTCCGCGCAAACCGCAAGCGGATTTATCGGAACTACTTTTTCTGAAGTAACCGCAGCTGACACAGCAAGATATGACTCGGCGGTACAAGAAGAAATTACTATTTGTAAAAATGACACCGCGCAAAATGACCAAGCGCAAGGAAACCCACCGAAAAGTCCCGCGGAACTGGACGCGGTGTGCGCTAACGCTGGAGCATCTGTTCCTCCTGCGGAAGCATCCGAAAAAATCAGAACACCTGGACAAACCGCGAGCCGTTATTTGAGTGACGCCATCGGTGCCGATATAAAAAAGAATTACTACTATAATGAGTTTGACCAGGCGATTGCGGAAATCTTTGATGTTGCTTTTGGTAAGCTTGTAAACGATGGACTTACGGAGGCGTTTAAATAAAGCTCCTCGGGGCAAAGCCCCGAGGTATCAGTCGGAACTCGCTTCGTTC